>Ga0209167_10000166_pt1 | contig 63983 bp, 48 predicted proteins | sample Coa_R1_9_FD_187154 | JGI IMG/M metagenome (GOLD analysis project Ga0209167, IMG submission 187154) | Surface soil microbial communities from Centralia Pennsylvania, which are recovering from an underground coalmine fire - Coalmine... | ecosystem: Environmental > Terrestrial > Soil >... | reverse complement strand
TACGGCCTGCGACCCGTGCGGACGCTGCGTCCCGGACACTATGACGTCGCGGTGCTCGCGGTCGGGCACCGCGAATTCCAGGAGCTCGGTGCGCGCGGCGTGCGCCGCCTGTGCCGCAAGAGCCACGTGCTGTACGACGTCAAGCAGCTGTTCCCGGCCGCGGCGGTGGACGGGCGTTTGTAGCCGCCGGCACTAGGGGCGCTGTTTGAACTCTTCCGGCGTCAGCTGGTGCCGCGCGAGCAGCTTGTAGAAGTCGGTGCGGTTGCGCTTGGCGAGGCGCGCCGCCTGGCTGACATTGCCGCCGGTGATCTGCAGGATCTGCGACAGGTAGCTGCGCGTGAACTCATCGCGCGCCTCGTCGAAGGAGGGCAGCCGGCCCGGGGTGCCGCCGAGGGACTGCTGCACCAGCTCCACCGGGATGATTGGCGTCTGCGACAGCGCCACGTTCTGACGCACCACGTTCTGCAGCTGGCGGATGTTGCCCGGCCAATCGGCGGTGGCGAGAAGCTCCACCGCTTCCGGCGCGTAGATCTTGCGCACGCCGCTTTCCTTGGCGATCGCCGCCAGAAAATGCGCCACCAGGAGCGGAATGTCCTCGCGCCGCTTATTAAGCGACGGCATCTCGATGTGCACCACGTTCAGGCGGTAGTACAGATCCTCGCGGAAAGCACCTGAGGCCATGAGCTGCTGCAGGTCGCGGTGGGTCGCCGAGATGACGCGCACGTTAACGGGAACCGCCTCGGTGGTGCCCACCGGGCGGATGACGTTCTCCTGCAGCACCCGCAGCAGCTTCACCTGCAGGCGCATCGGCATGTCGCCGATCTCATCGAGCATCAGCGTGCCGCCGTCCGCGGCCATGAACAGGCCGCGATGCGTGCGGGTGGCGCCCGTGAACGAACCCTTTTCGTGGCCGAAGAGCTCCGACTCGAGCAGCTCCTCGGCCATGGCGCTGCAGTTGATGGCGACGAAGGGCTTGTTGCGCCGCGGGCTGCCGCGATGGATGGCGCGCGCGAACACCTCCTTGCCGGTGCCGCTCTCACCGGTAATCAGCACCCGCGCATCGGTGCCCGCCACCATGTGGCCCTGGGCGAGTTTCTCCTCCATGCTGGCGCTGCGGGTGACGATCTCGGCGCGCCAGTCCTCATCCGAGGCGCTGAAGCCGGAAATGCGCAGCGCCTTCTGCACCTGGTCGAGCAGTTCCTGCTTGTCCACCGGCTTGGTGAGGAAACCGAACGCGCCCATCTGCGTGGCCTGCACCGCATCGGGGATGGTGCCGTGGGCGGTGAGGATGATGACCTTCAGCCCCGGCCAGCGGTTCTGCAGCTCCTTCAGCAGCCCGATGCCGTCCATCTGGTCCATGCGCAGATCCGTGATCACCAGATCGGGGCGAAAACGGCTGGCGGCGGCCAGTGCCTGCGCGGCGCTCTCGACCGCTTCCACGTCATAGCTCTCCGCGCGCAGGCGGATGGTGAGAAGGCGCAGCAGCCCCGGGTCGTCGTCCACCACCAGGATACGTGCCTTGCGTTTGCCGGTCTGGTTCAAGTTGGTTTTCCTTAAGCGCTGATGTCAGCGCCCGGCGTCGCCGGGCTTGCGCTCGTTCAGCGAGCGCTCAATGTTGAAAATGGCCTGCAGCTTGGCGCGCGCCTCATCGAGCTCCTTGCGCAGGCGCGCATTCTCATCGAGCTCGGCCTGCAGGCGGTGATTGGCGCTGGCCACGCGTTCGTGATCGAGCCGGATCACTTCGCTTTGCAGCCTGCGGTTTTCCGTCTCGAGCGTCAAATGCTCGTCAATCTGTGAAAGTTTCAGGAATGCGAGCGCCCGCTCCCCGGGCAGCAGCATTTCCGGGTTGGCCAGCACTTCGCGCAGCAGTTTCTGCGCGCGGGGCAGATCGGTGGCGGGATGTCCGTTCGTGCCGAGGATCAGCGCCAGCTTCAGTTCCCGGCTCGGCGTCGGGGTGCTGTCGTAATCGCGCTGTGCGGCGGCGACGATTTCCGCCTGTTGCGCCGCTTGTCCCTGCAAGAGGCTCTGCAGCACCTGCAGGTAAGCGCTCAGCACCGTGTTCGCCACGGCCGCCTGGTCCACCACCGGCGGCGGCGGCGGCAGGTTTTTCCCGGCCATGCTCGCGCAGCCCGCGCCCAGGAGTGCTGCACAGACTGCGCCGAGGGCCGCGTGGCAGCGTCGCAGCCGGACGGCGTTACGCGGCATGGGCCTGCGCTTTCTGTTCGGGGCGAACCGGGCCCTCGCCCCTGCCGACCCTGATCGGCATGGTGATGCGGAAATGCGCGCCGGGATACTCGCCGTCGACGATCTGCACCGTGCCGCCGTGCGCGGCGACGAACTCCAGCACCACCGAGAGGCCGATGCCGGTGCCTTTGACCGCCGGGCCGCGCGCCGCGCGGCCGGTATAGAAAGCCTCGAACACGTGGCCGCGATCCTCCGGCGGGATGCCGGGCCCGCCGTCGGCGACGTCGAGTACCAGCTGCAGCGACTGGGTGCGGGCCTGCAGATGAATCGTGCCGCCCTTGGGGGAGTACTTCACCGCGTTGGACACCAGGTTCTCCAGAATCAGCCGGATCTTGCCACGATCCGCGAGCATGGTGACGTCATCGACCCGCACGTCCAGCCGCACGCGCTGCGACAGGAGCGTCAGCTGCTGGTTCTCCAGCACCTGCTTCACCAGTGGCCGCAGCCGAAACTCGGTGGCATCGAGGCCGACGCTGGAGGTCTGCCAGGCGCTGAAGGACAGCAGGTTCTCGATCATGCGCTGCAGCTTGATGCCGTTCTCGCGCAGGATGGCGGCGACTTCGCGCTGGTTGGAGTCGAGCTCCCCGACCGCGCCGTCCATCAGCAGCTCCGTGCCTTCCCTGATGTTTGCGAGCGGCGTCTTCAGCTCGTGCGACATGTGGCGCAGGAAGCGGTTGCGTTCGTGCGCGAGCTCCAGCAGCCGCTGACGCAGCCACTCGAGCTGCCCGCCCAGGCGCTCCAGGTCATGCGGGCCGCGTACCGCGATCGGATTGGTGAACGTGCCCTCGCCGAGCTCGCTGATTGCCCGATCGAGCTGGCGCAGCGGCCGGCCCACGCCGAGCGTCAGAACGAACACCGCGATCACGGCGAGCGGCAACAGCGCCGCGGCCCACCACAGCAGTTCCTGGCGCGCCCGCAGGGTGCGCGCCTCGAGCGCTGCGACCTCGGCGTCGACCTGGGCGTTGCTCTGCTCGGCGACCAGTTCCACCAGTCCCGACAGCTGCGCGAAGCGCGCCGAGAGCTCGGACGCGGTGCCCGCGCTGCCCGCGACGCTCACGGCGGGTGCGCTCATCAGGGCGACCCGAATCGTGCGTTGCAGCTCCCCGATCTGCCCCAGGGTCTGCTGGGTGTCGGTGGCGGCCTGCAGGCGCAGCTGGTCGCGGGTGCTGGTGAGGCGCTCGTCCTGGGTGCGGTACAGGTCGAGGAGCTTCGGATCCTTCAGCACTTCATAGAGGCGGGCGGTGCGCTCGAGCGAGGCGATCTGCCCGAACAGCGCCTGGCTGGCCCGGGCGCCGGCGACGCCCTGGATGACGATCTTCTGCCCGGTGTCCGCGAGTTCCCGGATCTGCAGAGCCGCCGTCAAAATGGCGGCGAGCAGCGGCACGGCGATCAGCGCCAGGCCGACAAGCATCAAACCACTCAAGGACTTGGGGCGCGCCCACTGCATGAGATTGCATTCTACGCATTCTGAACAACCCTAACGCCACGGGTCGGACAGCAGCCGCTTCTCCCAGGCCAGGGACGTGCGCACGATGGCGTCGAGGTCATCATGGCGTGGCCGCCAGCCAAGCTCAGCGCGGATACGCTCGGCGCGGGCGACCAGCGCCGGGGGATCGCCGGCGCGGCGCGGCTGCTCGTGCACGTTCAGGCGCTTGCCGGACACCCGTTCCACGCTCGCCAGCACCTGGCGCACGCTGTAGCCATGGCCGTAGCCCACATTCAGCGTGGTCGAGGCGCCGCCGCCGCGCAGGTACTGGAGCGCATCGACGTGCGCGGTGGCCAGATCCTCCACGTGGATGTAGTCGCGCACGCCCGTGCCGTCGGGCGTGGCGTAGTCGCTGCCGAATATCGCGACCCCCGGGCGCTTGCCGACCGCGGCTTCGCAGGCGACTTTCACGAGCAGGGTCGCGTTGGGACTCGCCTGGCCGATGCGGCACTGCGGGTCGGAGCCCGCGACGTTGAAATAACGCAGCGCCACGTACTTGAGCTCAGAGGCGCTGGCCACATCCCGCAGCATCCATTCGGACATGAGCTTGGAGGTGCCGTACGGGTTGATCGGCGCGGTCGGCGAATCCTCCGCGGCGACCCCGCCGGCCGGAATGCCATACACCGCGGCGGTGGAGGAGAACACGAAATGGCGCACGCCGGCGACCACGCAGCATTCCAGCAGCGTGCGCGTCGAGCAGGTGTTGTTGCCGTAGTACTTCAGGGGCTCGCTGACCGACTCCGGCACGATGGTGTGGGCGGCGAAGTGCATCACTGTGTCCACCGCGTGCGCGCGCAGCAGCTCGAGCACCGCCTCGCGGTCCCCGACCTTGCCCACCACCAGCGGCGCATCAATAACCGCCTGGCGAAAGCCGCGCGACAGGTCATCGAGGACGACGACCCGCTCGCCGCGCGCGCGCAACTGCAGCACGACGTGGCTGCCGATGTAGCCGGCGCCGCCGGTGACTAATATGCTGCCCTGATTCATGCCGGAGATGATAAACAAAACGGGCGATGACGGGCCGCAACCTTTCGCGGGTCTTGCGCCCGAGGTGGTGCTGGACGCGGCGGCTGCGGCGGGCCTGGATCCGGACGGACGGCTGTTTGCGCTCAACAGTTACGAGAACCGGGTCTACCAGATCGGCGCGGGTAGCGCACTTGTGGTGCTGAAGTTTTATCGCCCGGGCCGCTGGAGCGATGCGCAGATCGTCGAAGAACACACTTTCACGCACGAGCTGGCCGCGGCGGAACTGCCGGTTGCGGCGCCGCTTGTGCTCGGCGGGGAGACGCTGTGCCGCTACCGGGATTTCCGCTTCGCCGCCTTCCCGTGGATGCGCGGCCACGCACCGGAACTGGATGCGCCTGAGGCGCGCCAGATCCTCGGCCGGGCGTTGGCGCGGCTGCACGAGATCGGCGCCACGCGCGCCTTCAGCGTGCGGCCGCGGATCGATGTGGAGCGCCTGGGTTGGCAGGCTCGTACGCAGGTGCTGAAGAGCGCACTGCTGCCGCCAGGGCTGCGCGAGCGCTACGCGGCGGTGAGCGGTGTGCTGCTCGAGCGCGTCAGCGAGGCATTCGTCGCCACCACCGGCGTGCGTGCGATCCGTATCCACGGCGACTGCCACCTCGGCAATCTTTTGTGGAACGAGCACGGCCCGGTGTTCGTGGACCTGGATGACTGCGCGATGGGCGTGCGCATGCAGGACCTGTGGATGATGATTTCCGGTTCGCCCGCCGAGCAGCAGCGGCAATGGGCGGATTTGCTCGAGGGCTATCAGCAGTTCGCGGCGCTGGATTTCCGCGAGCTGCAACTCGTCGAACCGCTGCGCGGCTTACGCATGTTGCATCACGCCGCGTGGGTGTCGCACCGCTGGCGCGACCCGGCCTTCCCGCGCGCCTTTCCCTGGTTCGGCGAGGCGCGCTATTGGGAGGGGTACCTGCAGGATCTCACCGAACAGATCGAGACCATCGCCGATCCGCCGCTGCTGCGCGTTTAGACACGTGCGCGCCGGTGTGCGGACGCGCTATTGTTAGGCCATGCGGAACCTGATGATCACTATCGGAGCAGCGGTCAGCCTTGCGGCGGCCGTCTGCGGGTGTTCGGGCAAGGACTCGGACGCGGGTAAAGCGGCCGCGAACCAGGGCCACAGGAAGGCGGTTCAGACTGCCAACGGCCTGTCTCCCGGAATGGTGGCCGCCGTGGCGCCACCGGGAGCCGGGCCCTCGACCGTGGAAGTGAAGTTTGAGCTGCAGGGACACCCGGACGTGGCGCAACCCCTGGACGTGGACGTTGTGATCGTGCCCGTGTTCGGTACGGTCGAGCGGATTGCCGGCAAATTCACTGCTGATGACGGCCTGGACGTGGTGAGCGGTCAGGACATCCCGGCTGCCGAGAAGCCGGTGGAGGGTACCCCGATTCACTACAGCGTCCGGGTATTGCCCAAGCACGATGGGATCTTCACGCTCACCGCGACACTGACCGTGGACACGGCCGGGCGCAGCACGAGCCAGATATTCTCGATGCCCGTGATCGTGGGTGCCGGCCCGCCCGCCGAGGCGGGTACGGCCCATCCGGCTGTTGCAGCGCACTAGCCCTCCGCCTCGCTCAACAGAACCGGGAGGGGCTTCACGGGGAAGCTCCCCTGCGGCTCGTATGATCGTTGCTGGGCGCTTGCTCCTCCGTTATGTCAAATCCCCGGACCCCGCAGATGCGTGCCGCCACCGAGGCGGCCACCGGCGCGACGACCACACTCGTCAGGCCCGAGGTGCGCCCGCGCGGCGAGGACAATTCTGATCTGCACCCGCAGCTGCGCGCGCAACTGCGCGAGCTGCAGCTGCGCACCGGCAACCCGACGCCCGACGTCGCGATGCTGGTGCACCTGATCAACACGCACTATCACACCATCGACACCGAGCGGCGCGGCATCGTCGAGTCGATGCGGCTGATGGCGGATGAAGCGCGCTCGCTCGCGCTCGAAGCGCGCGCCCAGAGCTCCGAGCACCTGCAGGTCATTCTCGATCACATCAAGGACGTCGTGCTCGCGCTGGACGAGGAGGGCGTCATCCGCACGTTCAATCCCACCGGTGAGCGGGTTTTTGGCTTCGACCAGGCGGAGGTGGTTGGCCGCCGCATTGACGTGCTCATCCCGCAACTGGCGGACAAGGGGGAGACGATTGCGCAGGCGCTGCAGCGCCTGGCGGAGGCGCTCGGAGATACCGCGCTCGACCTTGCCGCCAGCGAGCACTGGGCGCGGCGCAAGGACGGCGAGACCTTCGCGGCGGAAATCGCGGTCAGCAAGGCGCCGACTTCGCGGCGCGAGATGTTCGTGCTGTGCCTGCGCGATGTGACCGAGCGGCGCGAGTCCGAACAGGCGATGCGTGAGAGCGAGGCGCGCTATCGCCTGCTCGTCGACCATGCGCCCGAGGCGATCGTGGTGCTCGACGTTGCGACCGGGCGCTTCGTGGATGCCAACGAGAACGCGCAGAAGCTCTTCGGCCTGGATCGCGAGCATCTGCTGGCGGTGGGTCCGGTGAATTTGAGCCCGCCGGTGCAACCCGACGGGGAGCCGTCCGAGCAGCGCGCCCGCAACTATATAGAGCAGGCGCTGGCCGGTGAGCCGCAGGTGTTCGAATGGTCGCACTGTGATGGCGCCGGACAGGAAATCATGTGCGAAGTGCGCCTGGTGCGCATTCCGAGCGCCACCCGCCAGCTGGTGCGCGGCAGCATCGCCGACATCTCGGGGCGCAAGCGCGGCGAGCGCATGGCCGCCGCCGAGCGCGAGGTGTTTGAACAGATCACCGGCAACGTGCCGCTGCCGCAGGTGCTGGCCGCGATCACGCGCCTGGTCGAGTCAGTCGGCGTCGGCACGGTGTGCTCGGTGAGTGTCCTCGCTGAAGGGGATCAGACCTTCAGCCACCTGGTGGCACCGCGGCTGCCCGACAACGTGGGAGCGGCGCTGGCAGGCTCCGGTGCGGCCGCGCACCTGGGGTACCAGCTGCTGGTCGCGGACGTGAGCCAGGATCCCCTGTGGCTTGAACGGCGCGAGCTGGCACTGGCGGCGGGCCTGCGCGCGGCCTGGTCGACGCCCATCAAGGCGCCCGGCGGCAATCTTCTCGGCGCGCTCGACGTGTATCGCGAGGCGCCCGGGCTGCCGACAGCGCAGGAATCGCAGATCATGTCGCGCGCGGCGCAACTGGCCGGCATCGCGATCGGCCGGCGCCTCGCGGAGGAGGCGTTGCGCGGCAGCGAGGCGAAGTTCCGTGGCCTCTTCGAGAGCATCGCGGAAGGGGTTTACCAGAGCGGCCGCGGCGGGCGGCTGCTGTCGGTCAACCCGGCCTTCGTCTCGATGCTCGGCTACAAGAGCGCCGAGGAGCTGTACGCACTGCCCAGCGCGGAAGCGCTCTACTGGCACCCGGCCGACCGCTCCGAGTTCACCCGCCGCATCGAGGCGGAAGGGGAGATCCGCGATGCGGAGTTCCTCATGCGCCGACGTGACGGGCAGCAGGTGGTGATTCTCGAGAACGCGCGCCCCAGGCGCGACGGCAGCGGGGCCATCATCGGCTACGAAGGCACCATCGCCGACATCACCGAGCGCAAGCGTGCCGAGCAGGCGGTATTCGCCGAAAAGGAGCGCGCGCAGGTGACGCTGCAGTCGATCGGCGATGCGGTGATCACGACCGATGCGCAGGGGCGCATTGAATACATCAATCCGGTGGGCGAGACGCTGACCGCGTGGAGCCTGAGCGAAGCGCGCGGCCAGCCGCTCGCGGCGGTGCTGAAGCTCGTCGACGAGCTCAGCGGCGAACCGATCGGCAACTCGCTCGCGAGCGCCCTCGGCCGCGGCGAGAGCGGCGCCGCCGCCGACCACTCGGTGCTGATCACGCGCGCCGGCAGCGAGGTCGCGATCCAGGAATCCGCCGCGCCCATCTGCGATCGCCAGGGCCACGTCATCGGCGCGGTGGTCGTGTTCCACGATGTCACCCGCGAGCGGCGCCTGAAACGCGCGCTGTCCTGGCAGGCGAGCCATGATGCGCTCACCGGTCTCATCAACCGCCGCGAGTTCGACAACCGCCTGCACGCCGCCCTGCTCGCGGCGCAGCGCGAGGAGGGCACCTACGCGCTCCTCTACATAGACCTCGACCAGTTCAAGGTGATCAACGACACCTGCGGCCACCAGGCCGGCGACCGGCTGCTGCGCGATGTTACCGGCCTGCTGCAGACCCGGGTGCGCACCTCGGACACCATCGCGCGCCTCGGCGGCGATGAGTTCGGGGTGCTGCTCGAGGGCTGCACGCCCGAGCAGGCGGCACGCATTGCCGAGGGCGTGCGCCAGGGGATCCGCGACTTTCGCTTCGTGTGGGGCGCCAACACGCTGTCGGTCGGCGCCAGCATCGGCATCGTGCAGATCAACGCCGAGACCGACAACGTCGCGAGCGTCATGAGCGCCGCCGACATTGCCTGCTACGCCGCCAAGGACGCCGGCCGCAACCGCATCCACGTTTACGGCACGGACGGCGTCTCGCACCACCACCGCGAGATGCACTGGGTGTCGCGCGTCACCCGCGCCGTCGAGGACCGGCGTCTTGAGCTCTTCTTCCAGCCGATCGTCTCGCTCGCGGCCCCCGCGGCACGGGAATTCCACGAACTCACGGTGCGCCTGCGCGATGACTCGGGCGAGCTCGTGCTGCCGAACGAATTCATCCCGGCGGCGGAACGCTATAACGTCATGGCGGTGATCGACCGCTGGGTCGTCGGTGAGGCGACTGCGCTGCTCGCCGAGCGCGCGCGCCGCGGCGAGCCGCTGCCGCTGCTCGCCGTGAATCTCTCCGGGACCTCGCTCAACGAGCAGTCCTTCGTCGACTTCATGCTGCAGAGCGTTTCCGAGCCGGAGGTTGCCCGCGCCCTGTGCTTCGAGATCACCGAGACCGCGGCGGTCACAAGTCTTGCCAATACGCGCTTTCTCATGAGCGAGCTGAAGGCGCGCGGCAGCCAGTTCGCGCTCGATGACTTCGGGACCGGCGTGTCCTCCTTCGTGTACCTGAAGGCCCTGCCGGTGGACTTTCTCAAGATCGACGGCCAGTTCATCAGCCACGTCACCGACGATCCGGTCAACCGCAGCATGGTCGAGGCAATCAGCAAGGTCGGACGCGCCTTAGGGATCGCCACGGTGGCCGAATGCGTCGAGAGCGCCGCGGTGCTCGAGGAACTCAAGCGTATCGGCGTGGACTTCGTGCAGGGCTTTCACCTCGCCCAGCCGCTGCCCATCGCGCAGCTGCCGAAGTAACCCGCGTCGCGCCCGCATGGTGCGCGAAGGAGCGCTTGCGTAGAATGCGCGCTCCTCAAGCGTGCCAGACCGAAAGCCCCACCGTGCGCCACCAATCGAAGATCCTGTTTGCCTTGTGGCTCGCTGCCGCCGCGGCAGTAACCGCCGCCGCGGCTCCCGCCGTGCCCTCCGCCGAAGAAGTGGCGGCGCAGCTGCGCGACGCTGCGATGGCCGGCCACGATGTCGCCTTCACCTGGGTGAGTGAACTCACCAGCCGTTTCGGACCGCGCCCGGCCGGCTCCTCGAGCGAGCACCAGGCGGCGGAGTGGGCCGCCGCGCGTCTGAAGGCGATGGGCTTCGAGAACGTGCACATCGAGATGTTCCCGCTCATCGCCTGGGTGCGTGGGCCGGAACACGCGGAACTCATCGCGCCCTCGGCGCAGCCCCTGGTCGTGGCCGCGCTCGGAGAATCCCCGCCCACACCCGCCGCGGGAGTCGAAGGCGACGTGGTGATCTTCCCGAGCTTCGAGGCGCTCAAGGCGGCGGCGCCGGGGTCGCTCGCCGGCAAGATCGCCATGGTCTCGTACCGCATGGTGCGCATGCAGGACGGCGCGGGCTACGGGCCCGCGTTCCCGATCCGCGCCGAAGGCCCGGGAGAGGCTGCGCGCCGCGGCGCCATTGCCTTCCTGATGCGTTCCGCGGGAACCGACAATCACCGCATCGCCCACACCGGCACCACGCGCTACGTCGACGGGCGGGTGCCGCTGCCGTGCTTCGCGCTGTCGAACCCGGATGCCGACCAGATCGAGCGCATCGCCGCTCTCGGCCAGGTGGTGCGCGTGAGGCTCTTCTCGGGGGCGTCCTATGTGCAGGACGCGCACTCGCAGAACGTGGTGGCGGACGTGCGCGGACGCGACAAGTCCCCTGGCGTGGTGCTGATCGGCGGGCACCTGGACAGCTGGGACCAGGGTACCGGCGCGATCGATGACGGCACCGGCACCGCCATCATGGTGGCGGCCGCTAAGCTCATTCGCGACCTGCCGCACAAGCCGCGGCGCACCGTGCGCGTCGTCCTGTTCGGCTCCGAAGAAGTGTCGCAGCCGGTGGCCCCCTTCTTTGCCTTCGGCGGGCACTCTTACCGGGACAACCACAAGGCGGAGCTGCCGGCACACGTGATCGCGGGCGAGAGTGATTTCGGCGCCGATCGCGTCTACAGCGTGGCGCTGCCGGCGACGGTCGCGGACAGCGACTTCTCGCACGCGGTGGCCCGTGTGCTCGCCCCCATCGGCGTGCTGATGTCGAAGGAACCTGCGCGGCCGGAGACCGACACCGGTCCCTCGGTGGAGGCGGGCGTGCCGGCGTTTGACCTCAATCAGGACGGCACGCGCTACTTTGACATCCACCACACCCCCGATGACACGCTCGACAAGATCGACCGGCAGCAACTGGACCAGAACGTGGCCGCCTGGGCGGCGCTCGTGTGGCTGGCGGCGGACAGCGATGTCGACTTCCGCGCGCACGCAGCCGCCGCCGCGCCGCTGATGAAGTAGGACTTCATGAGCGAGCAGGTCCGGGTGTCGGGTGCCGATGGGGTGTGTGAGATACGCCTGAACCGTCCCGAGAAGCGCAACGCCATTACGCTTTCGATGTACGAAGCGCTGTGCGGCGCGCTCGCGCAGGCGCAGGCCGATACGGCGGTGCGCGCGGTGCTCGTGAGCGGTGAGGGCGCGGGCTTCACCGCCGGCAACGACCTCAACGATTTCCTCGGCGGCCTCAAGTTCGACGGCGACAACCCCATCATCAGGCTGCTGCGCGCGCTCGCCACGTTCGGCAAGCCGCTGCTCGCGGCGGCGCACGGCCAGACCGTCGGCATCGGGACGACGCTGCTCCTGCACTGTGATCTCGTCGTGGCGGCGCGCAGCACGGTGTTTTCCATGCCCTTTGTGGCGCTCGGGCTGGTCCCCGAGGCGGCAAGTTCGCTCCTCCTGCCGCGGCTCGTGGGCCGGCAGCGCGCGGCGGAGTTGCTGCTCCTCGGAAAACCGTTCGACGCGGCGACGGCCCACTCGCTGGGACTCGTGAACCGCGTGGTGGAGGATGCCGACGTGCTCAGCGAGGCGCGCGCGCTGGCGCGCAGCGTGGCGGCGCAGCCGGTGGAGGCGCTGCTCGCGGCCCGCCGCCTGCTGCGCGGGGACCCTGCCGAAGTGCTGGCGCGGATCGACGCGGAGGCGAAGATTTTCGCCGAGCGGCTGGCGTCGGAAGAATTCCGCACCGCCGTGCGCGCCATGATGAGCCGCGGTCGGGCCGGCTGACGGCGCTTTCAGCATGGCGGCGTACAGCGTTGATGGACTCATCCCCGTTGTCGCACCCGGCGCCTTCGTGCACCCCGCCGCGGTGCTCATCGGCGATGTGATGGTCGGCGAGCGCTGTTACATCGGGCCGTGCGCTTCACTGCGCGGTGACTTTGGCCGCATTATCATCGGCGCCGGGTCCAACGTGCAGGACGCATGCGTGCTGCACACCTTCCCGGCGCGCACCACGCTGCTCGAGGCGGACACCCACATCGGGCACGGCGCGGTGCTGCATGGCTGCACCATCCGGCGCGGCGCGCTGATCGGCATCGGCGCGATCATCATGGACGAGGCGGTGGTTGAGGAGGAGGCGATCGTCGGCGCGGCGAGCTTCGTACCGGCCGGCTTCATCGTGCCGCCGCGCACCCTGGTCACCGGCATCCCGGCGCGCGTGGTGCGGGAACTGAAACCCGAGGAGATTGCCTGGAAGGCCACCGGCACGCGCGAGTACCAGCAGCTCGCCGCGCGCTGTCTTGCTTCGCTGAAGGAGTGTCAGCCGCTCGCTGCTCCCGAAGCCGACCGCAAGGTGCGGGGCGGCTCGGCCGCCGTGCCGCTGCACACCATCGAGCGCCAGCGTTAGTCAGACTGCGCCAACGCCTGCGGATCGGCGGAGTCGGGGTTGATGACGCCAAACAGCGCCGGAACACTCGCGTAGAAGAGGCGAATCTTCTCCTCCCGCACCAGTTCCAGCAGCCGCTGCGCCTGCTGATCGGTCACGATGAATTCCACCTCCACCGTGAGCGTGCCGGCGAGTTCGAAGAAGCGACTCTCGTGCAGCACGTGATGGCGTCCGAAGCCGGCCATGGCGCGAAACGCGGAGCCACCACCGATGCCGAGCTTGTTCGCTTCCTCGAGCAGCCACTCCCACACGAGCCGCCCGTGATGCCGCTGGCCCTCGTGCACGTAGAATCGCAGCAGCGCGCCCTGCATGTGCGTTAGCTCCGCGCCAGCGCCACGGTGCCGATGCCCGCGAAGGTCATGATGACCGAGCCTACGAGATGCGCCGCGGCCGCGCCCAACGCCCACCCGGTCCGTCCCTGCTGCATGAGGCCGACGATTTCGGCGGAAAAGGTTGAAAACGTCGTCAGCCCGCCGCAGAAGCCGGTGATCACGAACAGGCGCCACTCCGGGGCGAGCGCCGAGTAGGTCGCAAAGAAAGCGATCGCGATTCCCACCACGTAGCCGCCGATGAGGTTGGCCGCCAGCGTGCCGGGGGGAATCTGCGGGAAGTGCGCGTTCAGACCCGTGCCGAGCCACCAGCGCAGCAGCGCCCCCAGGCTCGCGCCGCAACTGATCGCGAGTATTGCTCTCATGTGGAGCCCCTTGTACCGGGACCGAGCGCGGCCCGCAATGATTCGCGCGCGTTTACCTGGCAACCAAAGCGTGTGACGTGGCTCGTAGCCGTCGTGCGACAAGGCGCAGCTCCGGTCCCGGTCACGAGAGCGATGCGTCGCTGCCGACGCCGAACCTTACTTTTGCGCGGGAATTCTGCCGCATCACAACCGAGGAGCGTGGCGCCCAGTCTGCAACGCAAGCTGCGTGCCCACTGGGAGCGGGCAAGGGCGTCGCGGTCTTGCGACGAGGGTTCATGCGCGACATCAACGACTTACAAGACTCAACATCGCGACTGTCGGTGCGTGCCTACAGATTTGCCCGCCCGGAAATCCAAAGTGCAGGCGGGTTGTGCGGGAAAACCGGCGTTTTCCGATTTGGCATGCCTGTTGCACTAGACCTCAGGCGCAATTGGGGATCGCACGCGATCGTGCCGTTGTGGTGGTTGGCTATGCGCTCGGGTTGGAGTGTGATCCGACGCGCATTGCGCGCAATGTCGTTGCTTCGACACATTGCGGACAACTCACTGCAGCGTCATATTCGACTCGAATCTCAAAGGCAAACCCATCGAAAGGTGGGGACGCAAAGCTTCCGGTCTTCAGGCTTGGGCCTAAGACAGCGGGGTTGCCGGGATCGCAGTGCGATCTCGTTAGACACGGGTGAATTGCTTCACGTCGTGCCCGGCACTACTCCTCTGTCTTCGCTCCTGCTGACCGGTTCGATCATGGCATCGGTCAGACGTGGAGTTGAGAATGAGTGGTTTGCTGCGACGGCGGGAAGTGCGTCTTTGGGTGGTGTTGGTGGTTGCCACATTCATGGCTGGCTGCCAGGGCAACGGATCGTCGTTACCCTCGGCGAACTCTCCGGCAGCAAGCGGCTCCGGAGCAACGACCAACGTCACGCTCTCGTGGTACCCGCCAACCGACGACACCAACGGCACGCCGTTGAACAATCTCGGCGGCTACAAGATCTACTACGGCACCAACCCGCAAGACTATTCAAATACGATTGTGGTGTCGAATCCGGGTCTGACGAGCTATGTCATCGATTCACTTACGGTAGGAACGACCTACTACTTCGCGGTGACCGCCGTCTCGCAGGCCGGCGTTGAAAGCTCCTATTCACCGCAGATCGCCGCAACGATCAGCTGAAGGTCGGACTCAATAGGCGTTGCGGTCGCGCGCCAGCACCCAGATCGTCTTCAGAACGATCTTCACGTCGAGCCAGGGCGTCCAGTGGCTGAGGTACTCGAGGTCGTATTTTACGCGCTCGCGCATTTTCTCGACGGTGTCTGTCTCACCGCGCAGGCCGTTCACCTGCGCCAGTCCGGTGATGCCGGGGCGGACCTTGTGACGGATCATGTAGCCGCTGATCAGCTTGCGGTACTGCTCGTTGTGGGTAACTGCATGCGGCCGGGGACCCACGACGCTCATCTTGCCTTCGAGCACGTTCAGAAGCTGCGGCAGTTCATCGAGCGAGGCCCTGCGCAGCAGGCGTCCGAGCGCGGTCACACGCGGGTCCTCCTTGGTGGCCTGAGCGACGACCTCATCATCCTCGCAAACCGTCATGCTGCGGAACTTGAGGACGATGATCTCTTCGCCGTTGAGGCCGTAGCGTCGCTGCCGGAACAGTACCGGCCCCGCAGAAGTGAGTTTGACGGCGGCGGCAATCATCAGCATGAGCGGCGCGAGCACGAGCAGCGCGAGGCTGGCAAGCACGATGTCTGTCACGCGCTTCAGGACCGCGTCCATGCCGTGGAATGGCGTATCGCATATCGCCATCGCCGGCATGCCATTGATCTCGACCAGGCGTCCCCGGATCAGATCGAATGCGAACACGTCCGGCACGAAGTAGATCGAAGCGGTGGTATCGCGCAGCTCCCGCACCATCTCCCCGACACGTGGCACGTTGGATAACGGCAGTGCGATGTAAATGGCCGTGACTCCGTGCGTGCGCGCGAAATCGGCGACGTCCTTGCAGTGCCCGACGAGTTGCGCGGGGTCGATCACCTCCGCGACGCGGTCGGGGCCTCTGAAATCAAAGAAGCCCAGGAACCCCTTGGGCGGCAGGCGCTGGAACAGCTCAAAGCCGACATTGTTCGCGCCGATGATGATGTAACGCGGTGCGTACGCGCTGTTGGCGATCGCCGAGCGCGCCTGCAGGCGCAGCGCGTGAACGGCCCAGAGTGCGGCCGGCGTCAGCGCGAGCCAGGTGAGCATGACGCGCCGCGAGAACACGGCGGACACCTTGAAGGCGAATGCCGCGAACAGCAGGATGCCGATTACGCCCGCCCACTCAAACAGAATGCGCGAGTAAACGCTCGACAGCGGCTTGGTGGCCCTGTCGGTACCGTCCGTAGAGCGGTTGAAGATGCGGTTCGAAATGAGGAATGTGAGTATGCCGACTACGGCCACCGGCCTCGTGATACTTTCACCGTAGGCGAGGACGCAGACGAACAACGTCAGGACCGCGACCAACGGATCGAGTTGCTTCAGCAGCACAAGAAGCGCGGGTTCGACGCTTCCGAAACCCACGCGCTTGGATGCCGTCGACCCCGGCACCGAGGTTGAAGTTGGTCCCACTACGGTCGACAAGTCGAACTCCGCTCGTTGCTGTGATTCATTATTGTGAGCAGGCAACGTTACTAGACCATGACCCCGGCGGAGGCGCCTCGTCGCTGGGGAGAACTGTGAACTGGTTCGTGATCATCCAAGCTCCGTTTGACTGGCCGTACCTTCCATGCGTTTGGCTGCGAACGCATGAAGCCTTCCTGTGCTTCAAGCGCCCCCGGGCCAACGATATAAGTATTTTTGCTGCCCGGAACCCACGCTAAGTATAGTGGAACACCCGGGTTCGTGCATTGGTCCGCGCTGTCTGTCTGGCGCGACGCCCGCACACGCATCAGTCCATTATGTGAAGTCGTATCCGGCGCGCAAAGCCTGGGAACACCGGGTCCTGTCGCACCAGGACGACGTGGCGCTCGCGTGAATCGCTGCCTGTCGTAGTGCGTGGCAGCCAAACCACGCCGGCTGCGGAGCTCACGTCAAGGCTGAGAAATTCGGCGCGCCGGCGGGTGGCATTAAATGGGGCGAGTCTGTTGCCGCGAGCAATCGGTGACCCAGCCCGCGAATTGTCCACCTGGACGCCGGGTCGGCCCAGCGGGTGGACTCTGCTTGTGACGTGTCACACGGCGCTGCGCGGCCCTCTCTTTACACTTTGCTGTAAAGTTCTGTTACACCCTGGGCGAAGTCGCAGGCGAGGAGCAAGTCAATGGCACCGGCGGCGGTGATAGCGGTGGAAACGCAACGCCGCAAGCTGCTGATTCTCGAGAACGACCGCCGGCTGCGGCGCGAGCTCGAGCAGATGTTCGCTGATCTGGACGTGACAGGGGCCGAGACCTCCGCTCAGGTGCTGGTTCTCGTGCGCCGTCTGGAGCCCGACGTCATCCTGTTCGATCTGGGCAGTGCGCCGGATGCGGCCCTCGCGGGGCAGAACCTCGAGCTGATGCGTCAGATCCTGAATCTTGCGCCTGACACCAAGATCATCGCCATGACCGAGCACGATGCGCGCGGACTCGCGGTGCAGGCCGTCGGGCTGGGCGCGGCGGACTTCTACCACAAGCCGCTCGATGCCGGCGTGCTCTCCATCGTCGTTCGCCGGGCGCTGCGCATCCGTGAGCTCGAGGAGGAAAACTGGCGTCTGCGCGAGCAGACCGGCTCGATGGCCCTGGAGGGCATCATCGGCGCGAGCGATGCCATGCGCAGCCTGTGCCGCGCCATCGAGAAAGTGGCTCCGACCAGCGCCACCGTATTGCTTCTTGGCGACAGCGGCACCGGCAAGGAGCTGCTCGCCCGCGCCGTGCATCGGCTGTCCGGTCGCGCGCATCTGCCGCTGGTCGCAATCAACTGCGCGGCGATCCCGGACACCCTGTTCGAGAGCGAGCTGTTCGGCTACGAGAAGGGTGCTTTCACGGGTGCCGCGAAGCGTACATCGGGCAAGCTCGAAGCAGCGAACGGCGGGACGGTATTCCTCGATGAGATCGGCGAAATGCCGGCATCGCTGCAGGCCAAAATGCTGCGGGTCCTGCAGGAACGGGCCGTGGAGCGTATCGGGGGCCGCACCCCCATCCCACTGGATCTGCGCATCATCTGCGCCACCAACCGCAACCTCGACGCGTTGCTCGCCAGCGGAGCGTTCCGCGACGATCTCTTCTACCGGATCAGTGAAGTGGCCATTCGCGTGCCGCCGCTGCGCGAGCGTCAGGGCGACAGCCTGTTGCTGGCGCAATTCCTTCTCCAGCAGATGTCGGAGCGTTTCGGTCGCCCCACCCGGGGTCTGGCGCCGGATGCCATCCGCGCCATCCAGGCACATCCGTGGCCGGGCAACGTACGCGAGCTGGAGAATCGTATAAAGGGAGCGGTAATCATGGCCGAAGGCGCGGTCGTCACCGCGACCGAACTCGGGCTGCAGGATCCGGGCGACTCTCCTGAATATCTCAATCTGCGGGTCGCGCGCCAGCGTGCCGAGGCGCAGGCGGTGAGGCAGGCGCTCGCTGTCGCGCGAGGCAATCTTTCGCGTGCCGCGGAACTGCTTGGCGTGACCCGGCCGACACTATATGACTTCCTCGCCAAACACCGGATCGATGCGGCGCAGTTCGGACCTGCGGCAACCGCGCCCTCCGAAGCTGAAGTGCAGCCGCGTGGATCGTAGCTAGGAAATAGTGGCCGCCACTTCGGGCGAAGGGGCACTCTCGACGCCGGCGGCGGAAAGGGCGGTCACCGCAAAGTAGTACGTGACGCCCACGTTGAGCGCATCGACCACGTAAGTCGTCAGGCCGGGGTTGGAGACGTCTATGGTCGTGGTGTAATTATGCGAGGCAGTGCCGTAGTAGATCCTGTACCCGCCGATAGCGCCCACCGCCGTGCCGTTGGTGTTCTCCGTGGGCGGCAACCAGGCTATCGTTGCATTCGTAACCCCGCTCGGGGTGGGAGGCGGCGGAGGCGGCTTGTGGCGCGGCTGCGCTGCGCGCGCTGGACTGGCCATGTGGTCAGTTCCATTAGCAACGCCATCACTTTTACAGGCCACCAACAGCGCCGTCGCGGCCAGAGCAACCCAGACGCCTGAAGCGCGCACCCCGATAGCAGTTCGCATCCCGACCCCCGTCTCCGTCCAAGCGGTCGTCGGGGAGCCGAGTCAGTCGAGGTGCGGCACGGGTTCGTGGCACGAACGCCCTGCGTTACGAAATCGCGTGATGCGATCCCGGCAACCCCGCTGTCTTAGGCCGTAGCCCTTAGACCGGAAGCTTTGCGTCCCCACCTTTCGATGGGTTTGCCTTTAGATTCGACCTACATGATATGCCCGCCACAGCCGTGCGCAATGTCTCAGAGCAGCGACTAGGAGCACAGTGTGCGTCGGATCACATTCCAACCCGAACGCATATCGGATTTCCGGCCCCGTAGGCCAGGAGGAATCAGCACGCGAGCACGTCGCCCCTCACAACTTAAACTCCCGCTGCCAAATCTCCAGATTCAGCAGGCACCACAACAGCTTTTCGTGGTTGTTGCGGCCGTTGATGTGTTCATCGAGGACGCGCCGCAGTTGCCCGGGCCGGTAGTACTCGCGCGTGCGCGAATCCGTGCCGGTCAGGTGCGCCAGCAGATACTCGCGCATTGAAGTTCGGAACCACTCGTTGACCGGCACACGGAAACCGATTTTAGGCCTTTGCAAGATGCGCACGGGGAGCAATCGGCGCATCGCAAGACGTAACACGCGTTTAGTCGTGAACCCGCGCGCCCGCCAGGTATCCGGTAGCGCGGAGACGAACGCCGCGAGCTCGTGATCGGAAACGGCATACGCGCCTCGATTGAAGCGCCCATGGTCATGCGGTCCCCGCGTTCGAGCAAATTGTCCGGTAGCCAGTGCGGATTCAACCGATCGACGCAACACATTGGCCAAAGCGTTCCGCCGGTGTCTCGAAGTCGAGCGTCTGTCGGGGTCGTTCGTTCAGTCGACGGGCGATGGCATTGAGCTTGCTCTGAGGAATATCTGACAGGTCTATCCACTTTGGGAAGTACTGCCGCAGCAGACCGTTGGTGTTCTCGTTCGATCCGCGTTGCCAGGGCTGCTGCGGATCGCAGAAGTAGACTTTCACGTCGGTCGCCAGCGAGAAGCGCTGATGATCCGCCATCTCTGACCCACGATCCCACGTCAGCGACTTGTAGAGCTCGCGAGGGAGTTTGTGGGCCTGCTTGATAAGCGCATCGACCACGGTCGCGGTATCTTTGCTGGCGACCTTGGCCAGCATGAGGTCATGAGGTAGCGGGTTTTGCGCTCCACCAAGGTGGCGATCTGACTGTTGCAGCTGCCGAAGAACAGATCCCCTTCCCAGTGACCCGGCACCGCCTGGTCCTCGGCCTCTGCCGGGCGCTCGCGGATCGATACCGTATTGGTGATCCGGCCATGATCGGGTGTCTTCTGCGTGTGGTGGCGCGAACGGCGCATCGCGCGGGTGCGTCGCAGGTGCTGCAGCAGCTCTTTCTTTAAGGCTCCGCGGGCCTGGATGAACAACGTGCGGTAGATGGTCTCGTGGGACACCTGGCGCGTCTCGTCCTGCGGGTACCTGCGCTTGACACAATCTGCACCGAGCCGTCGGCGTGGCCGAGCGGCTGGTGACCTGTGGACAGATCGATGATGGAGAGGCGGCGGTGTCCCAGCCCTACGCGCGCGCGGCCGTCCAATGTAACGCTCTCGAAGTAGCCGGCGTCGTCCGGCCCCCGGTGTGCGATCGCCTCAGTCATGCGATGCAGGGCCTGGGTCAAATCCGGGTGGCTACTAGAAGTCGACAGGTATCCGGCGATGTCGCACATTATTATGTTTTGTGGCCTTGCGCCCGCGCTCTGCGGTTGGCAGATCGTAGCTGATTTTGCCTCCCGCACAGAATCCAGCTCGCGGTGATGTGCGCGCGCGGTACGCCGGTGAGAATGGCAGCAACCCGCGGCCGGCTCACAGCGCGTGCGAGCTTGCGGCAGAGAGCTCAGCCGCGGCTGCGATACGAAGTTCGCTCTCCACCTGCCAGTTTCCCGTGATCTCACACTCGAGAACCAGACTGGTGCGCGGTTCCTTGACGTCAAATGCCCGCGATGCCCAGCCACGGGGTGGACGCTGCTCGCCCCGCGCCAGTCGCGGCCGCAAGCCCGCAGGCCAACTCAACTCCACCAAGACTGCACCGCGGGTCACCTGCGCGACCCGTTCCCCAATCAGGATCACCTTGCAAGCCGGAGCGAAGTGCCAATTGATCTCGACGTGGTGGCGGGACCCGCAGGTCAGGCGGTCGACAACCCGCAGCGCCCGCGAGCTCTTCAGGTAGCAAAGCTCACGCCGGTGCGTCACCGGATCGGCGAGCCGCTCGTAGCCATCGTGCTCGGCGGCCAGCGTGTCCGCGACCGGAGTACTCGCGAAGCCCACCGCCGTAACTTCTGCATGCCTCGTCCAGAGGAAATTGCCCCCGGCGACGGATTGGTCGAGGCCATCGACAGCGAGCGTATTGTGGGCGCGGGTGCCGCGGAAGTAACTGCGCCATTCCTCATTGGCGTGGTACGTGTAGGTTCCGGAGTCCGTCAGGATCTCCGCTCCGCCAACCGACAGCGTGAACGCGAGGGCGTCGGCGTGCCCGTGAGCCGCGATAGACAGGTAGCCGAGGGGAGCCGCATCCGCGACGATCCGCACCTCGTTCGTGGCATCGAAGTCGCTCCCAAGAACGTAGTAACCGCCCTGTGGGAATACGCGCCGCGGCACCCCGGAGCCGCGGCCGCCAGGGATGATGGATGCGAATTGCCTCGCGGCCGCGTCGCCCAGCAGCCAGCGGCTCTTATCGTCGAAGCCCCGTGCCTTGGCGGCAAGCTGCGCGCGAATGAGCGGATCGGTGAGCAGCACAGCCCCGCTCGCAAGCAGCGAACGATAGGCGTCGAATTTGCCGCGCGGATCGAGACGTGCGATCACGGCATCATCGCCGTCACCGATGCACGGCACGTTGCCGGCGACATCCATGATCGCGACGATGAACTCGAGCATCGCGGCCCAGCGGGCGTGATACTCGGCGCCGAAATCACGGCCGGCAGCCCGGCCGTAAAGCATCGCGATCAACATCATGTCCGCAACTTCGTGGTGGTACCAGATCGCCTGCTCGCGATTCACCCCATCCGGTGCGTTCTGCGCGAGCGCTGCGTGCTCGAACTCGCGCTGAGCGAATGCCCGCCAGTCAGGGCTCTCCCGCCACAGCGGCCAGGTGCTCGAGGCTACGAACAGGCCGAGCAGTTCGCCGAGCAGATGGTTATTGGCGGAAGAGTGCCGGGAAAGGTGGCCAGCGATGAAGTGGCAATGCTGGCGCACGGCGGCGAGCCAGCGCATCCGCAGCGACCGCCCTTGGCTACCAGCGAACATGACGGCCGAATCGCCGCCCAGCAGGTGCCACGCGAACGACCAGTTCACGAGGCGCAGGCCGAGCTCCATGCTGCTGGTCCAGTTGACTCCCAGTGGGTACGGACATGCAGATAGCCAGGAATCCAGGAATGTCGCGCAGCCGTCAGCGTAGTGTTGCTCGCGTGTCAGGTGCCACGCCTGCGCGAGCGTGACAAGTTGCGCATGGCGATTCGGCTCCCAGACGTACTTGATGTCGCCGACTAACCGCTCCTGCCGGTAGTTGAGCGTCTTGCCGAAAGTCAGGGGCACGCGCGTACCGGACTTCGGATCGCGGTTCCAATCCGGCGGAAAACCGAGCGATGCTTCGCCAAGTGCAAATACCGGAAAATATCCAGCCAATATGCGATCCGCGCAACTGCGGTAAGTGTCCGCGTCGAAGCCCTGCGCCAAAGGAGCGGACCACGACGGGCCCGGCGTGCCACGCGGCTCCTCGGCGGATGCGAGCCCGATACCGCGACGTTCCAGACGGCTGCGCAGGAACTGCGCCGCTCGCCAGCTGACTTCGGCGGCGTCCATCGTGCGCAGACGGTTGATTCGCCACTTGAGGCTTATAGGAGGATCCTCAGATCAAGCTCGAATAAAGTCGCACGATCGCGTCGGCCAGCGCGCTCGAATTGCGCGGCGGCACGACCAAGCCATGCACGCTTCCTGCATCGTGTCCGGGATTCCACCGACCGGCGAGATCACAGGTACGGCACCCGTAGCCATTGCCTCCAGCAAGGTGCTAAGGAGCTGTGCCGGCGGCATGGGAAGCGATCACGAAGGAGCCGAAGGGATCTACCGAGCTTTAGTCCCGTACATCACCCGCGAAAAGAACGCCCGATAGATCCACGGAAGTAGCGGGATCTTCGCCCGTGACTCCCGCATGAATTCTCCCTCCACGAAGCGCGGGGAGAACTCCCGAAAGGACTCACGTAGTTCTCGCATCGTCACGTAATTAACCCCCATGGCGAGATAGACTCGGTTAGCCTCCGCCACCTCCGACGCAGACATTTTCTTTTGGTACTGATTACGTACCCCAAGATACGCCCATAGTTTGAGCCACCACAAAAGGACGGAAGATTGAGGTTAGCGGTACAAAGACGTGCCCCTCGATAAGGCGGTAACGCGATGGAAACATGTGGAGGAACACGGCCCCCGGTTTCATGACGCGCTTGAGTTCAGTCGATGTTTCATCATAGTTGCGGACATGCTCAAGGACTTCATTCGAAATTAGCACATCAAATGTAGTGTCGTCGAATGGAAGGCGGTAAGTCTCACCAGGAGTCGGCGAGAGCCACCGGCCCCGATGATTAGCCTCACGCGCCCCTCGGCCTGCAGCCTTTCCAGCTCGCTCTTGTCGGGCCATTCTATGAACTGGATATCGCACCCGTAGGCATCAATCCCGCGTTCAAGGGCTGGCCTCATGAGTTCTCCGCCCCCGCAGCCGAAGTCCAGCATCTTTGTCCTCGGCTCTATGGGCGTGCCGAGGCTTCGCCTCTAGGCCGATCTGCTCCAGAAGTCGAGACGCGCTAGTCTGCTTCCTGGCTATCGCCAGGGCTTCAAGCCGTCATCGCCCATCGACTCGAGCTGCACGGATCAATTCTGTGGTCCGCTGCCATAGATACACGGGCCATTTCGGGTTCATGCAGGGCTTTTCGATCAACAGGTAAAACAGCACTGATGCGACAAAGAGGATTGGCAGAAGCGTAACCATGCTAAGAACAAGACCGGGTAGAAAACTGACCAACCCGGTCGTTCGCATCGCGATCCCCGTCAAAACGTGCAAGATCGGCAGATGGATAAGGTAGATCGTGTAGCACATGCCGCCTGTCGCAAAGATCCATGGTCGCGACAGGAACTTCCTGAACATGCCGCCATTAGACGCGGCTAGAAACAAAAGGACGTAACAAATGCTCTGTAGCCCAGCGGCCAACATCGAGCCCCCATGCTTGTCGATGACATAGAGGACGGACGCCGATGCAGCGAAGCCAATGTCCCACAGGCGACGCGAAATGTTTTGCGGCACAAGCCCGCTGAATGAAAGTACATTGACAAACATCCCCGTCGCAAATAAATGGAGAAATTTCGTCACCAGGAATGCATGCGAGCTTCCAAGCCGATATTCCAGAACATGCGACCCTACGATCGTTCCGAGCATGAGCAACAAGAGCGCGGCAAGAATGGCAATCCGCCCGCCAAGGCGGAAGAGAGCGAGAAGCACCAGTGGGGCGAGAATGTAGAATTGAATTTCTATTTCCAGCGACCATGCAGGGGGATTGAGCATCGGCATCGTGCCAATCAGGAGACCGTGCATGTAGGCCAGGCTCGCGGCCAGCGACCTCTCAGGGCTGACATGCGATCGAGCAAACGCCAGGGTGCCCTCGGGTATGTAACCGGTCAAACGTACGAACAAATAGCAGCCCAGCATCACGAGAAAATACGGCGGCTCGAGCCGCGTCACGCGACGCGAATAGAACGCCTTCAGCTTCGGCATGCCCGTCTGCTGGAAATGGGCGCGGATGAAGGGATGAGAAATGATGAGTCCGCTAATAACGAAGAACAGCTCAACCCCCAGTCGCCCGGTCGGGAGAGCATGGAGAAACGCATAGTCAAGCGGAGTCGCAAGATGCCGGGCTTCCGAAATTCGAATAGCGCGCTCGGATAGATGCTGCAGCACAACGGGCAGGATTGCGAGAAACCGCAGCCCGTCGACGACTGGCAAGAAGGTGGAGCCGGACGTCGATCGGCGCAAGATTGACGGGAAATCTCGTAGGCGCGGCAGCATCATTCCGGTGGCCGGTGAGCGTCGGCGGGACTCCGCCTAGGCAAATTCGTAACCACCAAACCGCGAAACCGGCAACGAGGAATTCCTGAAAGCGAGCGCGCCGCCAGCAGCTGCTTGACCTCACGCCGCAGCTGCTTCTCGATCTTCTTGGCGTGACCGTAGGAGAGCGCACTGTGGCGGCTCGCGTTGGCGTGCACCTTGGTGCCATCCAGGGCCACGGTCCCCAGCTTCAGCATCCCCATCGCGCTGGCCAGCTTGAGTACCTCGACGAACAGGGCCTCAATGTGCCCGAGAAAGCGCTTGGGGAAGGCGGCAATTGTGTCGTGATCGGGGTGCTCGTTCCCGGCGATGTAGCGAAACGCCACCGAGTCGTACGTGCCTCGCTCCAAGGCCCGACTGGAAAACACCTTCGTGGCGTAGCCATAAACCAGCAACCCCAGCAGCATCGCCGGGTGATACGACGCCGAGCCCGATCCGCGGTAGGCTTTCTCCAGCTCCGCCAGGTCCAGTCCGTCGATCACTTCCACCACAAAGCGCGCCAGATGCCGCTGCGGCAGCCACTCATCCACCGACGGTGGCAGCAAAAATCCCGTGTCCCGGTTGATCGGCCGAAAAGTTGCTCATGGAGTACCACTGCAGTGAAATCGACGAGCGTCATTATCCCTGATCTAAGTCCGACAGGCTGCTAGCCTAGTGCCTGGCCAATGAGGCGTGCTCGAGCAGCACGTCGGCCATCTCGACGTGCTTTGCATGCCGATCCTCTCGTGACCGGCGCGGGCTTCGCCCAGGAACTGGCGCGCGGGCAGTCATGACACTGCCCCTAGCACCATCAGCATCCAAACCAGAGTACCGTAGTCGCGTTGACCTGCACGCTGCTCGGCGAGAATCTGGTCGACCACCGGGCCCGAGAGGCCGGTCATCGCTACCGAGCGCTTCACGATGGTGTCCAAGAGGTCGCCCTGACGGAACCAGTTGCGCAGCGGCATAACGAAGCCGCGTTTGCCAGCAGCCAGAAGTGCTTCAGGAAGTTTGCGGCCGACCGAATTCCGAAGCACCGCCTTGCGGGTCAGACCCGGGAGCTTGACGCTCTTGTCGACGACGCTCATCAGTTCAACCAGCCGGTAATCGAGAAACGGCACGCGTGCCTCCAGGGACCATGCCATAGTCATACGATCCACCTTGGTCAGCATGTCGTCCGGCAGCGATACCTTGTAGTTGAAATACATCAGGCGGTAGAACGAATCGCGATACGGGCAATCCCGCATGAGTTCGACGAATACGTCCTTGGCGCGATGCACACGCAATCCCGCAAGCAACGCCCGCCGACGATCCTCCTCGAGCCACGCTATCTTGGTCAGCAGCCGGTATTCGAAGGGCGCGGACGTGGTCGTGAGCAGCCTGTAGTAGCGATTGGCTGCGTAGCGCGTGCGCCCGCGAGTCAGACCGGCGACACCACCGACCAGTACCTCCGCACAGCGGCGTACCGAACGCGGGATGCGCTGGTAACTGCCGGCCAGCTTCTCGACCTGGTAAGCGGGGTAGCCAGAAAGAACCTCATCCCCACCATCACCCGTTAGGACCATTTTGACGTGCCTTGCGGCCAGCCGCGCGATGTGGCTTGTCGGCAGGGCGGATGAATCGCCAAACGGCTCGTCATAGTGGAATGCGACCTGATGTAGCGCCGCTTCGAGATCATCGGGGCTTACAACCGCCTCGTGATGGCGGGTATTGACTCGTGCGGACACGAGCCGGGCGAGACGGCGCTCATCAAATGCAGGATCATCGAATCCGATCGTGAAGGTCTCGACGGGCAGGCGCGTCTGCTCCGCCATCAGGGTCACCACGGATGCCGAGTCCAGACCACCGCTCAGGAAGGCGCCGAACGGTACGTCGCTACGCATGCTGATGCGCACGGCATCCCCGAGCAAATGTGCAAATTCCTCCTGCACTGCCACCGCGTCGCGGCGCATGTCGCCTTCCGCAATCGCGGGCAGGTCCCAGTACCGGTGGATTTCGGTGCGCTGCCCGTCCGTGATCAGGTATTGGCCGGGGAGCAGCTTACGGACCCCGCTGAAAAAGGAATGCGGTGCCGGGATGTACCCGAACGTCAGGTAGACGTCGAGCAGCGAAGTATCAGGCATACGCGGCACGCCGGCTGCGAACAGGCTCTTCATCTCCGAAGCAAAGACGATCCGTTCCGCGTTGACACAGTAATGCAGTGGCTTGATGCCGAGACGGTCTCGCGCCAAGAAGAGCCTCTGGTGGGAATGGTCCCAGATGGCGAAGGCCCACATTCCGTTAAACCGATCGAGGCAGCGCTCGCCCCATTGCGCGTAGGCCTTGAGAATCACCTCCGTGTCCGAGTCGGTGCGGAAGCGATGACCGGCGGCTGTTAGCTCGGCGCGTATTTCCACATAGTTGAATACCTCACCGTTATAAACAATGATGTTTTGGGTCTCAGCATCCATCATTGGTTGCTGACCGGTGGCGGGATCGATGATGGCTAACCGACGGTGGCCAAGGCCGAGCCCAGGGGCGATATGCAGTCCCTCACCGTCAGGTCCCGCGGTGCGAACCATGTCGGTCATTGCCTGCAGTAGAGCTGGATTGACCGGTGTTTGCTGGTCCCGGTAGAGGACCCCCGCGATGCCGCACATAGTTTTTCAGTATATCGCGTCCCGCGAGGCACCTTGAAATCAAGCTTCTGGTCTCGATGAGATATGCTGAATCAATCACACAAAATCACGAAGACCCAGATTTGCTTTGGAGCACGCACACTGGTGAAAGGGAGGGCTACCGTTTGGCGGTCACGCCGTATCGACTTGCCTGATCGTGCCCCCGCAAGCAAGAAAGAAGGACTCAAGTCGTGAACATGAAAGAGCGCATATATCAGTTCAGAGACAAGGTCGTGGCCGTAACAAGGGGCACAGCCACCCGCGTGCCGCTTCTCTACCGCATGTTCGGCCAAAGGCAGGTGAATCTCTCAGAGGCGACGGCCGACTACTCGTACGGCGGATGGATTAAGCATCTTGCAAAACTGCATGAAACAGCAGGATATGGACAGGCGATCGCGCGACAATTGTCCCGGGCGTCGCGCACTTTTTCTTTGAGGCGGTGTCCTCCGATCTGTTCAGTTCGCTGCCTGATAACAGCGGCGTGGAACCGGGCGAATTGGGGATAGGACACAGGTTTGAGCTGGCGGCGTAGCGCACATCGTGGATTTTGGCCAGGGCTGTCAGGCCAGGGTGGTTGCAGGTGCAGCCTTTATCAGGCGGCCAAGGGTCTCGAGATACGGCGTTACTGTCTGATCTTCGTCGTAATGGCGTGTCATATACGCGCGACAGCGCTCGCTCGCCTCCCCCCATACCTGCGGATCCGCCGCCAGCCGGTGCACGGCCGCTGCCATCTCCTCGAGACTTGCAACAGTATGGCCTAACCCCTCGCGTTGTATGACATCGTCCGGGTCGAAGAATGAGACAACCGGTATCCCCCGCGCCCAAGCTTGCAGGAAGGTGTTGGGGAATCCCTCGATCTCGGAGGTATTGACGAACACGCGCGCGCGATCGAAGAGCCGTTGGGTGGCTCGGTACGGCAGCGGGCCGTGAAAAGTCACATTACTGACACGCGAAGCTGCAATCCTAACCCGCTGGAACAGATGACGGGTTTTCGGCTGCGCGCCGCCGACCATGCTGGCAGAGAAATTCGGCAGCCGCTGGGCGAGTTCCAGGAACATCTCCGGGCGCTTCAGCTGCTGGATGTTGCTGACCCAAAGAACGGAAATGTCGCGCTCGTTCGACGGCAGGACGGAGTCAGGAATGTCCACTAGCGATGACACGACCGAGCTGTTCAATCCATAATTCCTGCGCAACAGCTCCTGTTGGTTGACGCTTTGGGCGAGAATCACGTCGGCACGGCGCAGTCCGTATTCGTACAGCTTCCGGTCACGCCAAAAAGAGATCAGTAGCCGCGCGGGATCGCAGTCAGCATCGCTCGCGACGCGAAGGACCATGCGGCGGCCATTCCGGCCGGCCCACAGCGCAACCTGTCCAACCTGCACCCCGGCAGGACTTAGGTAATAGACATCGGCAGCCGCGCGCCGAAGTGCCGCCACCAGCTTAGTCCAGCGCGGGTGCACGAAGCGCAGTACCGGAACTCCCTCCAGGGGTCTGGAGGCCTTGTAGGTTTGCACGCCGGACCAGACTGCGCCATCTTGCTGGCCATAGTCCCCCACGACCATCGAAACCTGAAAGCCCCGTCGCGCGAGCGCCTTGGCGAGCAAGGTCTGCTGCAGCTCTGCGCCACCAATCCCGTGCTGTTCGAACTCCGGGACCAGCACGGGGAGATTAGCCAAGCCAACGAAGCAGATGCGTGCTGTCAAGGTGTGTGCGGCTGGCGTGCTGATCGAGGGTGCGCGTGAGTATCGTGCCAGCGAGTACGGGAGGCAAGCCGGAGCGGCGGCGGGATTTCGAAACCCCGCGACGTCCCCCCGTATTTAAGTAGCGGTAGGATTTAGAGTCTAAGCCCGGGCACGGGAGGTTGGACGTGAAGAAGCGATTCAGCGAAGAGCAGATTGTGGGGTTCCTGCGCGAGGCCGAGCGCGGGGTCGGCGGCGCAAGAAGATCCCACTGGCCGAGCGTCAACCCCTGGTACGTCCAGGATCTGCCAACGAGGTGTGGTCAATGGACTTGGTGTTTGACCGCATCGCGTCGGGCCGAACGATCAAGTGCCTCGTGGTCGTCGATGACGCCACGCACGAGTCCGTAGCACTCGTAGCCGAGCACAGCATGGGTGGCAACCAGATGGTTCGTGCCCTCGATCAGATCTGTTCCCTGCGTGGAAGACCTGCCGTGATCCGATCGGACAACGGACCGGAGTTTAGCGGGAAAGTGATGTTGAACTGGGCGCACCGCAACGGCATCACGCTGCGTCCCATCGAACCTGGCAAGCCGAACCAGAACCCTTACGTGGAATCATTCAATGGGCGCCTGCGTGATGAGTGCTTGAACGAACACTGGTTCTCGAGCACGCTCGCGCGGAGATCGAGCGCTGGCGGCGAGAGTACAGCGAGGACAGACCGAAGAAGTCACTGGGCGGGCTGACGCCCGCTCAGTACTCAAAGCAGTTGGCCGTTAAGGCCGTTACAATCCCGGAAAGCTCTAATACCATCCGCTACTGAAGGCGTGGGGACGTCGCCCGACCGGCACGCGGCCATGTTTAAGTGATCGGCGTCACGGATTTTCGCAGTAAGCGGTCATGCCATTTAAGGGGAGTGGCAACCGAGGCGGGTTTAGCAGTCCGCGCTACGGCGGGGCGAGAACGCGCTCTTCGAAGTCCCTCAACGTCCCGGGAAAGCTGAAATGCTTCTCTGCCGCCCGGCAGGCTTGGGCGCCGAGCTGCGCGCGCGCGGCGGAGCTGCTGACAAGGGGCATGAGGAGAGCGCAAAGCGACTTCACGTCATCGGGCGCGTAGCTCATCTAGTTTAAATTGGTCCAATTTGGTGGGAGCGACCAGCCGGATGGGATAACCTATAAAAAGCTTCCTGGTTTCACCGCCTGAACAAACGCATCCGCGGTTTCAAGATCGCTATCCGGAATGGACCGGAATTGCGACGCAAGCTGATTACGCGTGACTTTGGATGGTTTCTTGAGCAATTGCTCGCCGACAATTTTGAATCCGCTTTCTTTCATGAGAGCGACGTGCCTCGAGTATGGCTGTCGGTTGATGAGCCACACGTCCTTGCCACGCACCAACTTCCACATGAGCTCCGAATAAGTCCAGTGGCCGTTCCACTCGACAGCAGAGTCGTGGCACTTGAGATCGAACTGATGCGACATATACGCGCCTGGCTTGAGCCATCCATACATGGCCCGGTACACGTCGGGCAGGTTATCAATGTGCTCCAGCGTCGCTTGTGAAAAAACCAAGTCCAACGAATTGTGTTCCACTGCACCCTTAGTGCTCCACGGCGCTCGGTATTGAATCATTGATTCAAGGGATGCCGTGTTCCGTAGTGACGCCTTGATTAGGTCGAGACGTCGTCGATCGAGTGCGCGTTGCATACGCTCTCGCGTTAGAAGAGTGGCGGGAAAGCGATAATCGTCCAGCCTTGGGCCAACTAGGGGGAATTCTGCAGCGTCCGGAATGTCGACTCTCGACGCGAACAATTTGATAAGTTCCTCAGTGATTTCTAGATTGCGCTCGACGTTTGCATGCGCAACGATGTCGAACGCGAAGTAACGATCGACACCGGTTAGGACGGCGGCGATCCCGATACCTAAGGAATCCCCTGGCCCGAGTTCAGCAACTGCCTCTGGGGATGAATTAAGTCCCCTGGCGACGGCGGACGCCAAATGACGTAGCCATACAGAATAGCAATAGCGAGCTTGATCGGTCCCCTGAGTGCCACACGCGCGTCTTTCGAATACCCGTTTAACTAGCGGGAGCCGGGAGACCCCTGGAATGAAAGTGACTGCGTTGAACAACAGCCGCTTCTTACTGACCACAGACATTTCTCCACCATTGAGCCACGGCGTCGAAACCTTCACTCAGTGTGCCGTGTCTGGTGCTGCTTAAACAAGGCAAGGGCTCAGGAAACCAGAGGCCTTATAGATTATTTCAAGCAAAATCTGCACAAACTGCTGCATTCCTCCAACCCAGATCTGCCGCGCGACCTAGCATGCGTCGGGAGAGCCTCAGGGGCGCGCGCCATCTCCTCGAGTCTCGCCACGGTGTGACCCGGACTCACGCGTCGGACGACGCCGTCGGGATCGAAAGATGAAACAATCAGTGTCCCGCGGATCCAAGGCTGCAGAAAGGTTTTCGGAAATCCCTCGATCCCCGATGTATTGACAAACAAGCGCGCGCGATCGAAAAGCTGGTTGGTCGCGGTTATGACAGCTGGCCATGGAATGTCAGATTGCTGATGCGCGCAGCGGTCGCGAGTCCGCGTCGCAGTGCCGCACACGGTGGCGCCGCGAGAGTCAGGCGCGGGCGCACCGTGACGGTGTCCCTAGCACAGAGCTATCCGGGAAGAATATGATCGTTGCAGCGCAATTGAGCCAATCGGACGGGAACGCGTGAATTCTGATAGTAAACCTATTGTCATGCTAGTCGGCCCAATGCCGCCAGCCAAGGGTGGCGTCACGAGGTTCATGATAAATCTGATGGCCTCTCCACTTAGCGTCGAATTTGAATTCGTTCCATTCAACACGTCTCGTCCGCCGAAGAAGAACGTTACAAAGAACTGGGGGTATCGCGCAATGCTTCGCGGCGGCATCGGGCGCATCCTGCTGGGTGCCCTAGTGACGATATGGCATCTTTTAAAGTTTCCCTTCGCGGTCATTGCCGGTCGGATCGACCTCGTGCAGGTTCAGGCCTCCGACTACCAGGTCTTCTGGGAGGCCGCTCTTTACGCCTGGATGGCGCGAATCCTCCATCGCCCGGTCCTGTTCCGAATTGGCGGCTCGTTCGACATCTTCCATGGCGAAGCGTCAACCATCGAGCGGCGGTTTATCGCTGCCGTGCTGCGGCTACCAGATGTCGTGATCGCGCAGTCGAGCTTCGCGAGGAGCTACATACAGTCTGCCGCCCGAACCCGCGAAATCGTGCTTCTGCCGAACTGGATGCACGAGATTGATTCTTCTTCACCGCCGCGGCCGCCCGCCACGCGACCAACCTGCCTGTTCATCGCCGGTCAAGAGGCGCATCATAAGGGCATCGAGGAGGTGCTGGGTGCGGCGGAGCGGCTAAAGGCGCGCGGATGCGACGTAGAATTCCAGATGGTCGCCGTCCCCCCGCCTCTGAAGAAGCGCATTGCCGTTTCGGGGATCGCGGGCGCGATTCGGATGGAGGGCCCAGTGGAGCACCACCATCTACTCGCATTGATGCAGCGCTGTGAGATTTTCCTGCTTCCTTCACACGGGGAGGGTTTCCCCAATTCGCTCGTCGAAGCGATGGCGGCCGGCATGGCCTGCATTGCAACGCCGGTGGGCGCGGTGCCGGAAATTGGAGCCGAGGGAGGCATCCTCATTGTGCCGGTAGGCAACGTCTCCGCCCTAGCCGATGCGATATCACAGCTGGCTGCATCGGTCGAACTGCGTAATCGGCTCGGCACTCAGGCACGCCAGACTGTTTGCGCGCACTATGTTGCCTCCGTTGCACTGCCTAAGCTGGCACAGGCCTATCGAAAGCTGCTGCTTCCTGCCGACCAAATATCAGTTGCGCCACACTGATGGGGCACAACGACGTGCGAGCGTCTGCCTCACGAAGCGTATGGTCCGTGATCGCCATGCAGACGAAGCGGAGCGTCCCATGACGCGCACCGAGATGCGGTCATGCGCTCACTTCCGGCGCATCGCATCGCATCGCATCGCATCGCATCGCGTCGCGCCTGCCAGTGACTCAGCGCAGCCGCGGATAGCGGAGGCATCCCGCGCCTCCGTGACCTCGCGCCAATTCACAGCATTGCATGCGCTGCGCGAAATCGCTTCCAGGCCATTTGCGCCTTGTTCGCGCGCCCCCAAGCCGCGTCTAAGCGCAGTCGCCGTGGCCTGAGGGCATACTCATCGGCCCAAGGGCGCGCAGTTACGCTTGGCCGAAGCAGGTTGGAAAATGTGTCAGGAACGTGACCTGTGTCACACTGCACGCAGCCTCGTGCGCTGCGTGGCGGCGTGCACGTTTCGCAGACACGCCATCATGCTGCTGCGTGAATTTCGCTGTTGTGCGCGCACAAATCGCTACGCGCGCGCATGCGTGCGCGGCACTTGTCAGTCATTCGCGACACGGTGAACCAACCCGAAAGACGGTGTACCTTCCGCTCAGGGTCGTGCGGCCCCGTGCATACGGCTCACCGTCACGAGACAGTCATGCTGTCCGGGGAGACAATGATGGTACGACGGGGGTTGATTTCCGGGCTGCCAATGGCGGCGGCATTCGTGCAACATTCACATGGCAGCAGCGCAGAGTGTGATCCAATGATTCGCAAGCTAAGAAGCTTCGTCGCACTGGCAGGCGCGACTCTGTTTGCCTGCTGGAATCCCGCAGTAGCACAGACCCCTATGCCGCCGTCGTGTGTCACGGTCGGCACCAGTACGACGTGCGGCAGTAGCACAACGAACGGCCCTGCCTCGGATCCCTTCCCGCGCACGTACATCATCGCGAACGGTGGCAACCCTGGAATTCTGGCATTCGGCACCACGAATGCTGGCGTACCATTCTCTACGGTTGCTTCACAGTCAAACATTGTTCACATGGGTTTTTATCTTGGTGCCGAAGCCGCTACAGGAACGACTGCTGCATCACTGGTAAAAGCATGGAAAACTGCCGCGACCGCGAATGGCATCACGCTTCGTGTCGTCATGCACACGAACGGCTTTGCACCACTCACAGTGTCGAATAGCACTTGGAAGTGGTACGCCACTTCTTTAGGCGCATCGAACATGTGGGCATACAACTCCGCTGCGGGAAGCGGCACTACCGATTTAGCAACTTTCAATGGCTATACCACTCAAGGCGTACTGATGCTTACCCCGGCAAGCACTCAGACGGTCCCGTCATTTACCTACAACGGGAAGACTGGGGCCAATGCGGGGAAGAACGTGTGGGACAACTACGCACAATACTTCACTGATGTCTATATCGCGGGCCTTGCGTCATCGAAATATGGGGATGCCGCAGCAGCGGCCAATCCATACCTAGATGGTTTTTTCCTCGACAACATGACACCAGGAGATCAACAGGTTTCAGGTAACGCGACCTGGAATGGCGTTGGTACAACTCCTCCTGTGGCCCATACCTCAGCGGTGATTGCTGCGATTCAGCAGGGAGATGCGAAATTGGTCGCTGCGTTCCAGGCGCTCAAGTCTGGAATCCTTCTCGTGGGGAATACGGCTTATTCTTCTACCCAACCCGCTATTGATTCTACCTATCTGAATTTGTGGCCCACAATTTTAGCCGAAGAGGTGATCGGCCAGTCGTACAGCATTGAGACCTTTGACAATTCCCCACCCGGTCATTTTATGCAGCGGCTTATTTCGGCGGAAGCTACTTACGCTGCTACCGGAACTCAAGTCTTCCACATGGACGGGACTCCCGGCGGCGGCAATGGGCTGACGGGGAACCAATCGACGTGGGGGGCTACACAGTGGCGCTACGTTCGGTACGGGTTTGCGGCTGCAATGCAGCGCAACTACCACTTCGCATTCAACTGCGGACAGCAGGGTTACAGCAGTTTCGGTCTACTAGACGAACAAGTGCAGACAGTCTCCGGGTCTCCAAACTGGGGCTGGTTGTCTGCAGGCTCTCAGCGCCTTGATCCGCCGCAGAGTGCAGCCTGGTCGAATGGCGTTTGGCGCCGCCGCTTCCCGAATGGTTGGGTGTTGTGGAATCCGCGCGGCAACGGTGCGCAGACCGTCACCATTCCGTCAACGCTCTGTCGTATCAAAACGCGCGGATATGGTGATGCCACAGTGAACAGCGGTGCATGTGGCGCTACTACTGTGACGCTGCAGGACGCTGACGGACTGTTCCTGATCGGGACGGGCTGAGGTAAGTAAGTCATTGCCCCAAGGCTCATGTCGCGGCCCCGTGGCATGGCGAGCGCCTGTAGCCGCTTCGAGCGGCTCACAATCCAAAAACCCCCAGGCTCTGCCGGGGGATGGTTAGCCCAACTGATGCTACGTTGATCCCGATGCGTTCGGCGGCGGACGCGATCCCGGCTGCCCCAATCCTCTCGGCGCAGTAAGCAGCGCGCTCGCCGGCGGCTCAACGCCTGAGGTGCCGACCGCACCGAAGGTGGCAGCCGCGACCACACACGGTGCGCGGGCGCGATGCCGAAGCCGCCCAGAGGCTGTACCGAGCTTTAGCGTCCCGATCCGGTGCAGCGCCACAACCCCTGCTCGATCGCCAGCGTCCGCTCCCGTCTGGTTCGCACGATCGCTCGAACGCTGCCTCGGTGTCCGTGCTGCGCGAAACCGTGGCGTAGACCAAGGAGATATTTTCTAACACGGTAGAGCTAACTAAGCTTGAGGGCGATCGGCATTGAGCGTCAGATTAGTATCAGCGCGGCACCGCGGGCATTGCAGCCTGAGATCGCTCGCCCAGTGCCACCGAACGGCCTTCCCGCAATGACTCCAGAATACGCAGCGTGGCTTCCGTCACCGCCGCGAGTTCAGCGTAAGGGATCGGACTCGCCCCGCCCCGACGCACGGCCTCGATGAACTCACCGACCATTGCCCGCTGGCCCTTGTCCTGGCTGAAAAGTCTGCGCCGTTTTGCACCCCGCGCGGTGTGGAACGTAAGTTCCCGGAAGTCCTCGATAGCGGCACACTGGCCGTCCTTGAACACCTCGATGTGCTCTTTACGCATGCGCTTGGGTCCGTTGGCGAAGTAGCAGACGCTGCCCACGGAGCCATTGGCAAACAGCAAGTTTATGGTAACGGTGTCCGCAAGACTGTCCGGGTCGCGCATGGCGAACGCGTGCACGCGCACCGGTAGCGCGCCTGTCAGGAAGACCATGGTATCGATGAAATGGCAGGCTTCGCCGACGATGCGACCACCGCCGAGCTCGTGGTCCTGGATCCAGCTGTCTTTCGCAATGGCGCCGGCGTTGACGCGATAGATGATCGACATCGGGCCCGCGCCGAACCGTCGTTGCACTTCGCGGACCAGGGGCGAGAAGCGGCGGTTAAAACCGACCAAGACCAGACCCGGGGCCGTGCTCACTGCGGTGCTGATGGCATCGAGCTGCTCCATGTTCAACGCAAGGGGCTTCTCGACGAACACATGCTTGCCGGCCCGCAGCGAATCGAGCACATAGCGCGCATGGCTGTCGTGGCGTGTGGCAATGAACACCGCAGCGGTCTGTGCGTCGGCGATGACGGCGTCCGTGTCCGCACCGCAGAAAGCAAAGCCGTAACGTTTTGCAACCGAGCGTGAGCTGGTTCCCGTGGCGGTGACGACGCCGCACAGCTGCACCGAACCATCGGTGGGCAGGTTGGGCAAGAGGTGGCTCATGGCGTAGCTACCCGCGCCGATGAAACTCACGCCGGGTACCGAGATTGCAGATCTGACAGCCGCTGTGGCGTGAAGCACGATCGCGCCGGTCTCGAGCGCGCGCTGCACGTCATATTCGATCAGTATGCCGAGATACGGTTCGGTCTTCTTAAGAATCAAGTCGTACGCGTCGGGCGCCGCTGCTAACGAGAAGCGGTGCGTGGTGAGATACGCCAGGTTCACCAGGCCGCCGACCAGCAACTTCTGAAACGACTCCATGTTGCGCCGCTCGGTCCAGCGCACGTGGCCAACCGGATAATCCATACCTTTTACTTCGTAAGCCGGATCGTAGCGCCCGGGGCCATACGAACAGGACATCTTCAGTGACAGTTCCTTACGGTAATAATCTGGCTCACGGTCAAACCCAGTCGGCACAGCGCCCACAATGACGACAGTGCCACGTTTACGCAGCAGGCGGCCCGCGAGATTAATCGGCTCCAGACTGTCCGTCGCGGCGGTAATGATCGCTGCATCCGCGCCGATTCCCGAGGTGAGTCGCAGGCACTCCGCCTCGAGCGCCGAAGATCCGATCTCGAACGCCGCATCCGCCCAATGCTGCGCCGCCAGCTCGAGATTACGTACATTGATGTCGACGCCGACGACGTGAACCCCCGCCGCTTTGAGCAGCAGGCCCGTCAACTGCCCGAGCAGGCCGAGACCGATGACCACGCAGCTCTCGCCGAGGCGCAGATCGGACTGGCGAACACCCTGCATAGCGATCGCACCCAGCGCGTTGTAGGCGGCTGCATCGAGTTCGGCGCTGGGCGCCAGTGCGACACAGAGATTGACAGGAACCGCAACCACTTCCGCGTGATTGGCGTAGCCGGCACCAGCGCACGCTACGCGGTCACCGACCGAAAATTCCTGCACATCCGCAGCCACCGAGATGACCTCACCCGCGCTGCTGTAGCCAAGCGGCGAGTACGCTTCCAGCTTCTTCTGCACGGCACGGTACGCCTGCACAGGACCCTGCTGCGCGAGGACTTCGAGTAGCTGCCGCACCTGTTGCGGCCGCTCCTGTGCCTTTCCAAGGAGGCTTTTGCGTGCCGCGGCGACTGTGCTGCCTTCGGTGCCGGCGCTGATCAGAGAATAATGATTGCGCACGAGAACCATGCCGTGCTCCAGGAGCGGCGGCGGCACGTCGATCACGCTCATCTCGCCGTCGCGCAGTCGCTGGGTCAGTTGCTTCAAGAGTCGATTCCCGGTCCGCTATCAGAGGAAAAGCTTGCACCATTCCTGCAGGGAGATCAGCGCGTAGATGATCGATGAATTCTCTTCTAGTCCGGCAACGTGCCGGCCGATCAACGCATTCACGGCAGTCGCGTTGATACCCGCCGCCTCGACCAGCAATCCGACATTGAGCAGGCCATCAATTCGCGCGCGCGAGGCGAGGAGGCTGCGGATTGGCATGGCGAACCCCGCCTTCCGCCGCCGTTGAATGTGATCCGGAATTACGTCACGGAATGCCTTGCGAAGGACACGCTTACTGCGCCCCCAAGCACTCAGCTTGTAGGAGCGCGGTAGCGAGTATGCCAGATTCACGATGCGGTGGTCGAGGTAAGGCACGCGCACCTCAACGGAGTTCGCCATCGACATGCGGTCGGTGTAGGAAAGGTTCTTCTGCAAGAAGTTGTCGAACTCGAAACGTTTGAAAGCCTCAAACGGATCGCCGCCAGGCGGGAAGTAGCCGGCAAGGAATTCACTCACGGACTTTGTATCTGTGTTGATCACCGACGCCGAGATGGTGAAGTCGCCAACGAGGCTGAAAATTGCGGCACGGTATTCTGGGTAGTCATAATACTTGCCGAGCTTGTAGAGGTAGCGCCTGAAGCTCTTCAACGCACCCCGCCCCTGCTCGATCCCCGCCATCCAGCGAATCACCCCACCTGAATTTGGAACGTTCCGCAGGCGCTGATCCAGCAAGGTGAGTGCGTGGCCTGCATATCCGAGGAACAGCTCGTCGGCACCCATGCCGCTCAGGAACACGCGCGAGCTTGCTGCCGCACCCCGGGTTATGAGATCAGTGGGGATCTGCGCGGAATCCGCAATTAGGTCATCGGCAAATTCCACCGTGCGCCGGATGTTATCGCTGGTCATCTCGACCGCGCCAACATCGACCGGCTGGAACGTCAGCGACCAGGCGCGGGCGAGTCGCTGTGCGTGGTCGAAATCTGATGACGTACCCTCGATTTGACGGTCTTCGTCACTCCGTCGCGCGCAGTAATGAGCGATCTGCCGCTCATTCCGGATCACCGAGGCGATAATCGAGGAATCGAGGCCTCCCGAGAGGAAATTTCCAACCGGCACGTCGGCAACAAGGCGCATGCGCGTTGCGTCCGTGACCAGCGCCGCCACCTGCTCGGCGGCTTCGCCATAGCTCGCGGCGGTGCGGCTGGTAATGTCGGGACGCCACCAGTACTCAGCTCGAGTCTCGCCAGTTTCGAGATCATAGTCGAGCCAGCTTCCCGGGGCGAGCCGACGCACGCCCTTGAACAGCGTGTCTTCGCCGGGGACGTACTTGAAGACAAAGTAGTTCTGCAGCTGATCCCGGTCGAGGACTGGACGCATGCCGCCTGCAAAGACGGCCTTGATCTCGGATCCAAACAGAAGATCCTTACCGATCTTCGCCGTGTATAACGGCTTGACGCCTACGCGATCCCGCACGAGTTGCAAGCGGCGGGCGCGCAGATCAAGCACTGCAAATGCGAAATCGCCATTCAGGTGCTGCAGGCATTTGAGTCCCATGCGTTCATAGAGCGCGAGCAGCACCTCAGTATCAGTACCGGAACGGAATACATGATCCCGGAGAAACTCGCGCCGCAATTCTCGGTAGTTGTAAATCTCGCCATTGAAGATGATCACGGTTTGTCGGTCGGCGCTGACCATCGGCTGCGTTCCGGCAGCGCTCAGGTCAATGATGCTTAGCCTCGTGTGGCCGAGAAAGACCTGCTGGCCGGCGACCGCGGTCAGGTACTCCCCGTGGGCGTCGGGCCCGCGATGTACAAGCGAACGCACCATGGCGGGCCCGTTGCGCGCAGCGACTGAGACATATCCGGCTATGCCACACACGAATGGTCTCCCCCACTCATCCCGCTAATCAGCCTCGTACTTGCCAAAGGCTGACTCTTGAGAACCCCGCGGCCGCGGCTGAGGTGCTGACCGCGCCGCCGAAGAATCCGAAGACGCAATCGATTGCCGCTGTGCCCGTGAATGCAAGGTCGTACTACCTGTGCGTATATTGCAAGCAGTCGCGCTGCCACGACCGGGGCCGCAAAAACACCGCCGGGCGAATTCACGGTTGTACTGCCCCATGCTCTCGCACAGGCCTGGGTCGCGGAGCAGACGGGTCAGTAGTTCGGTGTAGTCAGCCGGATTCGGACTGTCGGCCGCATAACCCATACGTCCATCTTCGAAGAAGTCGCGGTTTCAGCCCACAAGCCGGGTCACAATCGGCTGACCAAATGCCATGGCCTCCAGGACAGAATTCGGCACAGACCTTCGCGTTACCTGCCACGTGGCCGAGAAAGCTTCCATTCATGGGAGTCCCTTACCAACATCGAGCTGTGCGAGATACAGGATTCCGCAGAACTTTGCAAGCGACCGCGGCACCGCATCTAACCTCGCGGCGCTGGCCTCGCGGGCGAACACCGCGTCGTCGACGACCGTGGTTTCGACGGAGGTTGGGCGTCGTCTCCTGACTTCCCGCCCCGGTTCGCGGCTTGCAACAAGATTCGACCATGCTTTCCGGTCGTGAGACATATTGAGTGCACTGCTGTGCTCGCGGATGCATTACCTGGCGGTTTTTGACCGGGCTACTCCCTCGGAAGACCGGAATCAATCTCGAAGCCGCACTATTCAGTGGCAACCCATCAAAGCTGACTTTAGTCCAGCTGTAAACTGACCTTAAAACCGTGACTCAGGTCAGATCTCAAGCGGGTTCACAGTCGCAAGACTCGACCTTGGGCAGCCCATTCGTCGTCTTCTCGTTTATCATGCGCGATGAACAGGAATGTCTTATGACCGCATGGCGAGCGCAAACTGTCGTACATCTGATCGCGGCGGCACGGCCGAATTTCATGAAGATCGCCCCGCTCTACCACGCGCTCACACGCGAGACATGGTGCACGCCCCGGATCGTCCACACGGGGCAGCACTATGACCCGAACATGTCAGACGCCTTCTTCCGAGACCTGCATCTGCCGACTCCAGACTTCCACCTTGAGGTCGGCAGCGGCTCGCACGCCGAACAGACCGGCGGAGTCATGATCGCCTACGAAAAGATATTGCAGCAGCAAAGGCCGGACTGGATCGTTGTTGTCGGTGACGTCAACTCGACCGCGGCGTGCGCGCTGGTCGGAACGAAGGCGTGGATCCCCGTCGTGCACCTCGAGGCCGGCCTCAGGAGCGGTGATCGACGGATGCCCGAGGAGATCAACCGTCTGATAACAGACGCCATCGCGGACGTGCTGTGGACACCTTCGCGCGACGGGACGCAGAATCTGCTGGCCGAGGACGTCGATCCGAGTCGGATTGATTTCGTCGGTAACATTATGATCGATTCCTACGAAATGTTGCGCCCCGCGATCGAGGCGAGTGACGCGCGGCAGCGTCTCGGGCTCGCGTTGCAGGCCTACGCGGTCGTGACCCTGCATCGGCCTTCAAATGTCGATGACGCCGCGGCCCTGAACGGGCTCGTCGCGACGCTCGAGGCGGTGAGCTGCCAACTCCCCGTGCTCTTCGCCGTGCACCCGCGCACGCGGAAGAGACTTCAGGAATTCGGGCTCGCCGCCGGGCTGGAGCGCAACGCAAGAATCTGCATCACCGAGCCGCTCGGCTACGTTGAGTTCATGAATGTCGTCTCGAGCGCCCGGGCAGTGATCACCGATTCCGGCGGCGTGCAGGAGGAGACGACCTATCTCGGCATCCCGTGCCTGACGCTGCGAGAGAACACCGAGCGGCCAATCACCGTGACGCAAGGCACGAATCGCCTGGTAAAACCCGGCGAGGTCGTGGCGATGATTGAATCCGTGCTCGCCGGACGCTGGCCCAAGGGACACCGCCCGGAGCGCTGGGACGGCAAGACAGCGGATCGGTGCGTCGCGGCGCTGCGCGAGCGCTCAGCTAACCTGCGGGCTGGAAGGCAGCAGCCTGATGCGCAAGGCTAATGGGACCTTATTTTCTTTCATGCGATCCGTCTGACCCCACCTTGAGCACGTCCATGATCTGCTGCTCCAGCAACTTGCGATCGAGCTCCGCCACATGGGTCCGATCGAACTTCCACATCATGTGCACCGCTTTGGAGGCGAACTCATCCACCATCGAGTGTTCGCATTTTTTCAAGCTCTGCGCTATCCGTCGCATGCCTACCCCACATATGCGCAAGCTGAATGTTTGGCTATTGTCGAATCACAGCACTGGCACCTTGAACACTGGTGTTGCCCCATTATTTCTCAGGCAGTGTTTTGAATGGCACTGCACGCACTGAACTCTTGACGCCGCATATTTATCAACCCGGACAAATACGCTTCACTGCGTTATCTTGATCGTGGGTTTTTCCTACTTCCAAATTCTGAGCCATACGATCACCTCTCCCATCATCGAATTAGACCCTCGCGATCGATTATACGTACGTCTGTTGTTGCAACACTCACCTCACTTGGCTGCCTAACTCGTGCGCAGGGTCAGTTTCATGGGCTCGCCAATGGATGTAGCCACGATAAACGAAACGATCAATTTCATTGATGAGCGGGTAGCTCGACACGAATTCACTCAGCATGTGGTCGTGAACGTAGCGAAGCTCGTCCATATGCAGAGCGATGCTGAGCTTCGGCGCTCCGTGGAAGGGTGCGACATCATCAATATTGACGGAATGGGCATCATCTTTGGCGGCCGCCTTCTAGGTCTTGAGTTGGGCGAGCGCGTGGCGGGAATCGACCTGTTTTCCCGCTTGGTTGAGCGAGCTGTACTTCGTGGATATCCAATTTTTTTGCTGGGCGCGAAAGCACCGATTGTGGCTGAGGTCGCTCGGCGACTTCAGGCAGCCCATCCACCCCTGCGTATAGCTGGGTTCCACGATGGATATTTTTGGGATAACGAGGAGGCGATCGTCAACACGATTCGTGGTTCCGGGGCGCGTCTGCTGTTCGTAGCGATCACGTCTCCAAGGAAGGAGAAATTCATTGCCCGCTGGCGCGCGGCGTTGGGAGTTGATTTTGTAATGGGCGTTGGCGGGACGTTCGACGTGGTTGCCGGGGTCGTGAGCCGGGCGCCGCATTGGATGCAGCAATCGGGCTTTGAGTGGCTTTACCGAGTCATCCAGGAGCCGCGAAGGATGTGGCGCCGCTACATATTTACGAACATGTCTTTTGCTCGCATGATTATCGTGCTACTGATCAAGCAGCGTTTCCTTCGCGCTCGAAGGCGGCCTACGAATGGGGGCGCGGAGCCACCCGTTTAAACTCATAATTCGTGATTGAGTGAAAGACCGATGCCCCATCGTGGTAAGCAAACCAGGCTAGCACTATCAGGTGCCCCGGCTGCTCGATGCCTACGCGTGTGCCCTGAAATGACGGGTCGCGGACGCACCGTCGCGGAACGCCTAGACTTTCAGCGTGCCCCCCACAGGGTACGGCGATGACGGGGTTACTGCGGCAGCTTGCCGCCCTGTTCGAGCTCAGTCCGCGTTTCGAGCACCCCCGCGCCGCCGAGCGACTTGTGCTGCTGGCTATCGTCGTCGTCGGCGCGACGCTGCGCTTTCACGGCCTAGGATCCTGGGGCCTGGAGGGCGACGAGAAGACCATGGCGCTGCCGGTGATGCACCTGGTGCACTTCGGCACACCACTGATGCCGAGCGGGATGTTCTATTCGCGCGCTATCGGCCAGCTGTACCTGATGGCGGCGTCGGTCACCGCTTTCGGTGAATCGGAGTGGTCGTTGCGCATTCCCTCGGTCATCTGCGGCATCGGGCTGATCGTCGTCGCCTATTTCGTCGGCCGCCGCTTCCTCGCGCCCGCGTGGAACGTGGCGTTTGTGGCGGTAACTGCCCTGCTTCCGGCGTTCATTGCGGATTCGCAGGAAGCGCGCATGTATGTTTTTCTCACGGCCTGCCTGGCAGGGTACACGGCGCTGATCTTCATGTGGGAGCGCACCGATCGCGCTGCCTGGCTGACGGCTGCCGTTGTCGTCATGCTCATAGGTCTGCAATTCCACACCCTGGCGGTGTTCGGTGGCTTCATCCTCTTTTTCCCAGGGTTACTGACCGCCAATGTCAGGAAGCTGTGGCAGGGGGGTATTGCCTTCACCGTTGTGGTGGCGGGCTTCGCGATCGTATCCCGCTGGAACGAGAGCTTCTATCCAACGCGACTAAAAAGTGGGGATTACACCGTCGCCGCCACCGGGACACACTTCGCCTCGCTCTCCATGCTGCACCGACATCCGTTGGCGCTCGTTGTCGGCATAGTCGTTGCAGCCGGACTTGCCGCCTACGTGGCACGCGGCGTGAACTCGCGTGCGCCGGCCTTCGCGGTGGCGCTGCTGCTGTTCTTGGGCCAGCTCGGGGAGCTGACCCTGTTGTACCACTGCGGCCTGGTGTTGCTCCTGGCTGGCGCAATCGTGGCGCAAAGACACGGCGGCAGAGCCCTGCCGCGCGTAGTACTGCTGCTCGGCGCGAGCCTGGTGCTGGCAGTTGTACAGTTCAATTACCTGCATCACGCGAGCGGGGAGACGCTACGCAGGACCTTCGGCATGATGGTGGGGCTGCCCAGCATCTGGCCGTTCCTGCGCGTCTTGGGCTACTCACCGCTCGCCTGGCTCACAGTGGGAATTGGTCTGTTGCTTGCGCTGTGGGCACTGGCGCGGGGTCGCCGGGTGCCAGATTACTGGCTGTTTTTCGTGCTTGCGGTCTGGCTGCCACTTTTCGCCCTCGGAATCTTCGGCTGGGACGTCGAAGCGCGATACACGGAGTTTGCGCTGCTGCCGATGCTACTGTGTGCACTGGCTGCAATTCAGGGGCTGACTTCGGCGATTGGGCAGCGCTTGGCACCAGGGAAGCAGACGGCGGCGGGCGTGCTGGTGGCCGCCGCTGCGGTCGTGCTGCTGGTCAATCCGGTAACTCTTGCCCGCACAGTGACTGGCGGCATCGCGAGCCATCCGGACCACAAGGGCGCGGCGGAATTCATCAAATCGCTCCACCTGCAGCCAGGCGATGTGATCGTTGCCGAAGATTCTCTGCAGCAGACTTACTATCTCGGTCGGGTCGATTACTGGCTGCGGGGCATGAAGAATGCTGCGCAATTCGTCCAGATGAAAGGCGGCGTGCTGCGCGACATCTATACCGGCGCGCCGCTGATCGGGACTGGTGCGGAATTGATGGCGCTGGTGGAGCGGCGTGACCGCGGGGCGATCTACGTGATCGGCACCGGGGAATTTACCCCTGAGGAACTGCCTCTGATCCGGAGCGACGGGATCTACGAGGTGTTGCGACGGCCGATATTCGTACCAGTGTTTCGCGGCCGGGACGCAGCCACGCGCGTCTGGAAGGTGGCGGCGCCGATTGAGGCGTCGGCGCGCTCCGACTGACACCAGCAACTCGCGACCACCCCATGCCGGGTTTTGCACGTCAGGCCGTAGTCCTGTCGCTATCGCGCATCGCGAATTATGGGTTGATGATCATCAGCCCGGTCATTCTCGTACGGATCCTCTCGGTAGGAGAGTTCGGACGGTACCGCGAGTTCCTGCTGTACGCCTCCTTGCTGCAGGCGATTGCCTCGTTCTCAATTTTTGACAGCCTGCTGTACTTCATTCCCCGGCATCCCGCTAGCGTCTGGCGCGTCCTGCGCGAGACCACCGGCCTGACCGCCATCGTCAGCACGCTGGTCATCGCAGGCTGTTTCCTGGCCGATCTCCTCACGCACGGAGCCTTGCTCGGACGGTATCGTCTGGAAGTCTCGCTGTACATTTTGCTGTATGTGAACCTCGATTTCTGGGAGCCGTTATGGCTCGCGACCCACCGCACCAGCTGGGTCTTCTTCTACAGCGCCGGCCGCCTCGTCGGGCGCATGTTGGTTGTGGTCGGTGTTGCGCTGTTAACGAAGAATGTCACGATCATCATCTGGTCTTTGCTGGGGTTCGAGGGACTTCGTTTCGCGGTTTCTGGCATTGCCTGGGCGATTCTCGCTCGTGCCCGCGATGAGCCTCCGGTAGAGAATATTCGCCGCGCCCAGCTGAGCTTTTGCATGCCGGTCGGCGTTGCATCGGTGCTTTATATGATCAGTCGCAACCTCGGTAATCTAGTAGTCACCAAGTGGATCGGCGCTGCCGCGCTCGCCCAGCTCACCATCGGGACCTACGGAGACCCGATCATTCTCGCGCTGCGCAACTCGGTCTCGACCGCAATCCTCCCGGAGCTGGTGCGGCGTCGCGCGCAATCGGCCGACGCCCCGTTGCTATTGTGGCAGCGCGCGACGCTGGTCAACTGTATTCTCCTGTTTCCCGCGTCATTGCTACTTGCCTGGTTTGCCGAGCCCCTGGTGCTCAAGGTGTTTGGAACGGGTTACCGACCGGCCGTACCGGTGCTGCAGATCTACGCACTGTCCATCGCGCTTGCCAGTTTTGACTTCTCGCCGCCGCTGCGGGCGATTAATCAGACCCGACCCCTCGTGAGCAGCACTCTGGCAGCGGCGGTTGTGAGTGGCCTGTGCCTGTGGTTGCTGCTGCCGATCGCGGGTCTCGCAGGTGCAGCAATTACGCTCGCCATTTCGAATCTGACGGAAGTGATATCCCGCGCGCTCAGCGTAGCGCGCCTGTATCACGTCAGCTTGTCAAGATTGCTGCCCTGGGCAAGGTCGCTGAAGGTTGCAGTCTGCGCAGTGATGGCGGCGATTCCGCTATGTGCGCTTACCTGGCGGCTCAATCTCGGCCTCCTCGGCGTCATGCTCGCGTCGCTGCTCTATGCCGTGATGTTTGCGGCCCTGCTCATGGCGAGCGGAGTGGATGAGGCGGTTGCACTCGCTCGTCGCATACGCAGTTCGATCGTCGTGGCAGCATCCGGCGGGCCATGAGCAGACCGCAACGGCAACTCACGCCGGCGCGTGCTGCTTCCTCCCCGCGATGTCACGCCACAGCCATCGCAAGGACGGCCGTTCGATCGGCACGTAGGAGTCGAGGGCCACGAGCACCGCGCCGAGGATACAGGCCGCCACGAACACTATCGCCCACAGCCAGCCGTGAACCGCGTTCCGATAGCCCGTTCAGGATGGGGAGAGCGTGATCCGCGGACTCGGAGTAACGCTGCAGCCGCCACGTCAAGCGACCGCTCCGGGTACTCCCTGGGTAGGGACAAAGCATCCCCGCGGACCGGAACGGGCATTGCGCGAAACCGCAGCGCGCCCCCATCGGGACGCTGCTGCCGGTCGCGTCGTGTTTCGATGTGACTTCCCTCATGGTCGTAGGCGCTCAGAAATGTGATCATTGACGCGCCGCCGCAGTGACGAGTTGTACCTCTTAAGTAAGCCGGCGGCCCTTGATAGGCCAAGCACGAACTGACTGCGGGGTGGACTGTGCGCTATCTGCTGGCGCTGCTCTTTTTCAGCGTTACTGCCTGCGACGTGCTCGGCTGGACTCAGAGCATCGCGCCCGGCATGTCGGTGAAGAACGCATTCATCTACATTGCCGCCTTGTCGCTGGCGGCGCGATTTGTCATTCGCGGTGGTTTCAAGCTGGACGTACCGAGTATTCAGCTTTGGCTGGGGGTGCTGGTTACGTACGCAATACTCACCTGGCTCGTGGTGGGCGTCGTGCTGCACTATCAATCCTACAAGCTGGTAACCTCTGGAATCGATCTCAAGTCTGAGCTGCTCGACAATGTCTTGATGTTCTTGCTGTGTCTCTACGGCACGCAATCCGTTGCGGACGTCAAGTTTGTCACCAAGTGGTTGCTGATTGCTGTGACCGGCGCGAACGCTATTGCCATCGGTGATATTGCCGGCTGGTTCCAGATTGGGGTGACGATGGTTGGCAAGGGGGGCGCGGAGGCCGGTCGGGCTTTCGGCGCTTTTGGCCACGCCAATGAGACGGCGGCGCTCATCATCTGCTTGCTCCCTGCCTATGCCGCGGCTGCAATATCCAGTGCCGGCATCAGGCGCCCGTTCTGGATAGCCGCGGCGCTGATCTCAACGGCGATGATGCTGATGAACGGTTCGCGCGGAGCTTTTGTGGGACTCGTGCTTGGGGGAGCGCTCGGATGGTACACGTGTCGGCGGATCATCTCTTTCCGCAAGGCTGTTCCCCTGCTCATCGTATTGGCGGTGCTCGTCATCCCAGTGCTGCTGCTGGTCGGCATGGAGTTCAACGACGTTCTCACCCACCGGGTGATCGCGATGCTGCAGGATCCCGGGTCCGGGAGCGGTCGGACCTTGGTCTGGCTGCGTGCGATCAACACCATGATGGAACACCCGCTGACGCTGCTGACGGGTTTCGGCTGGGACGCCTACTCGGTCATGGGGTTCGACCAGGCGATGCACAACCATTATCTGCTGCTGTGGTTCGAACTCGGCGTGATCGGCGTTGTGAGCTATCTGCTCGCCATCCAGGCTGTTGTAGTGACCGCGCGTTCTGCTGCGGCGGTCGCCCGACCCGAGCACAGGGCCTACCTGGTCGCTTGCATTTTTGGCGTCTGCTTCATGTCGGTTGCGGTGTTCTTTACCCTGCTGTTCAGGCCCTGGTTGTATATCTGGGCATACCTTGGCGTGTCTATGCGGCTGGCGGTCATGGCCGTGGCGGAGGTCCGGATCAAGGCCGAGCCCGAACCTGCTGCGACCCGAGCACCGGGTGCGCCGCGCGAGCTCGCCGGGCGCTCGCTGCCGGTCCGCGGGGGCTGAAGCCCGTGGGTCAGGGCAGGGTGACGTACAGCATCGAGTTCTCCTCGGCTTCTGTAACCACGAGGGTAGTGCTGGACCCTGGCAGTAACGCGACCCCTTGGGGGTTGTTGAGTGCTCCTGGCAGCGGACCGAGGATCACTCCCTCGGAGTGCGCCGCGCCGGCGACCGTAGTCACGACACCCATTGTGTCTATGACGCGGACGGCGTGATTGAGCGTGTCGGCAACGTAGAGATTGCCGGCACTGTCGTTCGCCATGCCGTGCGGGGAAAAGAACTGCGCAGCCGGCCCGGTCCCGTCGGCAGCGCCGATCACACCAGCGGTACCCGCAAACGTGGTGACCGTGCCCATCGGCGTCATTTTGCGGATGGTGTTGTTGTTAGTATCCGCAATACATATGTTACCTGCGGCGTCGGTGGTAAGCGCATGCGGCGAGTTGAATTGCGCCGCGCTTCCCGTGCCGTCGGCGGAACCGCTAACCCCCGGCGTGCCAGCCGGGGTCGTGACCACACCCGCGGCGGTGATCTTGCGGATCGTGTTGTTGCCGCTGTCAGCAACGTACACGTCCCCCGCTGCGTCTGTCGTGATGCCGCTCGGCGCGTTAAATAACGCTGTGTTGCCAGCGCCATCGCGCGCGCCGCTCACTCCAGCCGTCCCCGCCAGTGTGGTCACGACGCCGGCCGCGGTGAGCTTGCGGATGGTATGGTTGCGGGTATCCGCCACGTAAATGTTGCCGCCGGCGTCGAGCGCGAGGTAGTGGGGCTGATTGAACTGTGCGGCACTCCCTAGGCCGTCGTTCGAACCGGCAACGCCGGCGGTGCCGGCCAGCGTCGTGACCACGCCCGCCGCGGTCACTGAGCGGATCGTATTGTTTAACCTGTCGGCGACATAGATGGTTCCGGCTACATCGACCGCGACACCTTCTGGACGATCGAACGAGGCGCCGTTGCCGGTACCGTCGACCGCGCCGGGATGGGGCGCGGTGCCCGCCAGTGTGGTAACGGAAGCCATTGAAGTGATCTTGCGAATCGTGTCGTTCAGGTAATCTCCTATGTACAGGTTGCCGCCGGCGTCCGCCGCAATACCCCACGGGGCCTGAAAGGTCGCCGCGCGACCGATGCCGTCGCCGAATCCGCCGCTGCCCGAACCTGCCAGCGTGCTCACCACCAGGGCGGGCGTGATCATCCTGATCGTGTCGTTTCCCGTATCAGTGACATACAGGTTGCCGGCGAGATCGATTGTGATGCCGTACGGTTGGCTGAACCGCGCCGCGCTGCCCGGCCCGTCCAGCGTTCCGAAAGCCCCCGCGCTACCGGCGATGGTCGTCACGACGCCCGCCGGCGTTATCCGCCGCACGGTGTTGTTGTTCGTGTCGACGACATCCAGATTCCCGGCCATGTCCACTGTAATTCCTTCCGGATTGGCGAATTGCGCCGCCGCACCAGTACCGTCAGCCGCGCCGGTGACGCCGGGGGTTCCCGCCAGCGTGGTCACCACCCCCGTGAGGCTGATCTGGCGAATGGTGCTGTTACCGGTATCCGCGACATACAAATTGCCGCCGGTGGCGACGATGCCCGCAGGTGCGTTGAACAGCGCTGCGCCCGCCGTGGCGTCGGTCGAACCGGGGAGGCCGGGCGTGCCGGCTATCGTGCTGACCACGCCGGCGGGCGTGATTTTCCGGATGGTGTCATTGCCAGTGTCCGCCACATAGATGTTGCCGCCCGCATCGACGGCGACACCGCCCGGGGCTTTGAACGATGCGGTATTGCCGGTCCCATCGTTGGAACCGGCTACGCCCGCCTGGCCGGCGATTGTCGTGACTACTCCCGCCGGCGATACTTTGCGGATGGTATTTCTCGTGTTGTCCGCAACGTAGACATTGCCAGTGGCGTCGACGGCCACCCCTTCGGGATTGTAGAAGCGCGCGGCGCCGCCCACTCCATCAATGGAACCACTGCCGCCGAGCTGCCCGGCGAGTAGCGCGATGCCAATCGCCGGTGTCACGTCAAGCACCGCAGTTTGGCTGGTGATGCGGCCGGCGCTGTTGCTGATGATGACCGAGTAGGTGCCGCTGTTGTCTTGCAGCAGCGCGGGTGACAGTGTGTAGGCGGCGCTGGTCGCCCCGGCCAGCGGAGCGCCATTGCGCAGCCACTGGTAGATGAGCGGTTGGGTGCCTTGCGCAACGACCGTAAATGTCGCCGAGCTGCCAGCACTAACGCTGGTGCTTTGCGGCTGGATGGTTATCGTCGGTGCCACCAGGGCTGCGCCGGACTGGGGTCGGCCGGAGGTAACCGCAACGATGTCGCAACCAGCGAGCACTCCCGCAGCGAGAAACATCGACAGCAACGGAATGCGGCGAATCGGCGCAATCATGTGATCCCCATTTCTTGTTTAGGTCCGGCTCCTCCTCAGTGAGAGCCGCTTCCGGTACATGGTGCCGGCAGCCATGGACCAGGCAACATGATCTGCGTCACGCTTTGGTGATGTCTCTGATTATGTAACGGCTCGCCTACGTCGCGACCGCGCGCGCAGATCTCACCGACGGTCTTTGACAAATGGTTCGAATACGCCGTCTGCACGGTCACAAGGCGGCCAATGCTTTCACGTACGGGTCGATAACAGACGTCGGGTCGAATGCCTGGTCCATGTACTCGCGACAGCGAAGGCTTGCCGCTTCCCAGGCAGCGCGGTCCGCGGCGAAAGTAGTGACGCCGGCCTGCAATTCCTCGAAAGTGGTCACGCACCGACCCAAATCGTATCGGGCAATGAGGTCGGCAGGGTCGCGAAAGGCCTCCACCGGCGCGCCGCACCCCCATGCCTGAAGATAGGTGTTGGGGAAGCCTTCCGTTTCCGAAGTGCTCACGAGCATCCGCGCCCGTTCGAAGTACCCGCCTATCTCCTGGTATGGAATCGCACCATGGAACTGAACATTGCGGTAGGCCGTTGCCTTGCGTGCCATCGACTCGAAGTAGGCGCCAGCACCGCTCACCGGTCCGCCGATCATGTGGAACTGCAAATCGGGCAGGCGCTCCGCCAGGCGCAGCAGCAACTCCGCCCGCTTGAGCGGCGCAAAGTTTGCCACCCACAGCACATCGATGTCGCGTGCCTCAAACGGCAGTCGGCGGCCGGTGCGTTCGGTCATCGGCAGCACGATTTGACTGGTCCGGTTGAAGTTGCGCAGCAGCAAGTCCCGCTGACGCACGGTCTGCGAGAGCACCAGATCAGCGCGGCGCAGCGCAGGTCCGTAGAGCTTGCGGTCGCGCAACATGTTGACCAGCAGCGTCTGCGGATCACAGTCCGCATCGCTGGCGACACGCAACACCGTCTTGCGTCCGAACAGGCGGCCATAGAGGGCGACCTGCCACAGCCAGCCGCCGGCACAACTTATGTAGTTGATGTCCGCGTCAGCGCGCCTGAGAGCCCCCCAAAGACCCGTCCAGCGCGGGTACACAAAGCGGATCACGGGAATGCCCGCCTCCGGCGGGTATGCGCGATACGTCGTGACACCGCTCCACACGGCCCCATCCGGCTGTCCGTAATCCGCGATACCATCGAAACCTTGAGCCCGCGCGCTGCAAGAGCCTTCGCCAACAAGCACTGCTGCAATTCCGCTCCGCCGGTGCCCAGGTGTCCGAATTCCGGCGCCAGCGCCGGCAAGTTTCGAATGCCTACGAAGCAGATGCTCGGTGTCTTCATTGGGTTAGAGCGAGCGTCTCGGTTGAACGCCGCCAGAAGGTTGCCCTTAGCGTCGGAACCGCGCGGCGTTGCCGTCATGTTCCCGTTGGCGGGAGTTGCCGACGCGGCTGCTGGGCGGCGAACTGGATCACCTCGTCGATCTGGTAATCCTTAATGTTCTTCGCGTGCGTGAAAATGATGAGTTCGCCCAGCAATCCCAGGGCAAATAATTGCAGACCCAGAACGACGAGCAGCGATGACAGCAGCAGCGCCGGGCGCCCTGCGAGACCTTGTGCGAACACGAGCCGGTCGACGACCAGGTACGTTAGTAGTACCGCCCCGATCGCGAAGGTGATCGCGCCGAGCATGCCGAAGAACCGCAGCGGCTTCTTGGTGAATCGCACAAGAAAGAAAACCGTGAAGATGTCGAGCACGCGGTGCGCGTATTCCCTCGTGCGATAGTGACCCGTAAACCGATCACGCGGCGACTGGGCAACATCGATCTCGCGAATACGGAACCCCTGGCGGTCAGCGAGCAGTGCGAGGAAGCGATGCTGGTCGCCGTAGAGAGAGATTTCCTCGAGAACCTTGCGGCGTAGTGCACGCGCGCCGCAGCCAAGATCCCGAAAACGCAAGCCGGTAATCCAGGCAATGAGACCATGGAAGACACTGCGGCGCATTGCCTCGAACGGGCCACCCATGCGCGGCCAGCGTCGCGCAACCACGAGGTCCGCGGTCTCGAGCGCAGCGAGGAGCTTGCCGATGCCCGCGCCCTCGATCTGATGATACGCAGGCAGGGTCAGTATGACCCCGCCGGAGGAATGCTCGAAGCCAGCCATGAGAGCAGTGGCTTCGCCGAAGGAGCGGGTGAGGGTGACGACGCGAATGTGATCAGCGTGGGCCGCGAGCGGCTCGAGTGCCGCGGCGAAGTCGGCCTGCGGCCCGTCGAGCACGAAGATCACTTCGTAGCTGACACCGGTGCGTGCCAAAGCCCCTTCGTAGTCCGCGAACAAGGCTCCGGCATCGGCATGGCGATCGCCCACCGGAATAATCACCGACAGCTGCACACTGGGATTGCTCTGGGACATGGGGTTCAACCTTGATTTCCGCTCGATGGACCGCCCTGGACGCGCTCGGTGAGTCGGGCGAAACGATGCTCGCGCATGTCGCCGGTCTTGTACACCAGTTCGCCGAATGCACCCCCGCTCACGAGGATGACCGCCGAGCTCAGGAATATCAGCCCGCTGCCGGCAATCGGCAGCGGCAGACTTCCGTGTGAGCGAGCCGCCTCGAAGATGCTGTAGGCCACCGTCCCGGTTCCGATCACGATCGCGGGTAACGACAGCAGCACGAACCACTTGAGCGGCCGCGACGTGAACGAGGCTACGGTCTTGATGACGAGCAGGTCGAGCAGCACTTTGTAGACCCTGGACAGTCCGTACTTGGACCTGCCGAATTGACGGGCATGATGCCGCACTTTGATCTCGGCGATCCGGGGACCGGCAATCGAGGCCATGGCGGGAATGAAGCGATGCATCTCGGAATACAGCGGAATCTCCTTGATCACCGCAGCGCGGAACGCTTTCAGGGAGCAGCCGTTGTCTTTTATGGGGACTCCCGTCACGCGCCCGATGAGTCGATTGGCGATTCGCGAAGGTATCTTGCGCGAGATAAGCTTGTCCTGACGGGCGTGTCGCCAGCCGACGACGATGTCGTAACCCTCGGAGATCTTTTCCAGGAACAGGCGGATGTCGGCAGGATCGTTCTGCAGATCGCCGTCCATGGTTACGAGAATCTCACCATTCGCCTGCTCGATCCCCGCCGCCATCGCCGGTGTCTGGCCATAGTTGCGCCGGAACTTGACCAGTCGAACGCGCGAATCGGCGCGGGCGAGCTCGGTGGCGATCGCGGCTGTTGCATCGGAGCTGCCGTCATCCACGAATACCATCTCATAAGGCACTGCGAGCGGGTCAACCGCGCCCGTTATCGCGTCGTAAAGGGGCCGGATGCTTTCTTCCTCATTGAAGAAAGGCACGATGACAGACAGCTTTGGCCGAGCGCCCACTGCGTAGGAGTCCTTCATCCGGGTGGTGCCGAGTTAGAGTGCGTTATGGGCGGCCCGTGCTACCGGAAAGCCCATCCTACGGATTTGGGCTGCGCCGACAAGAGAAACAGGTCGCAGCTTGACGACAATCACAGGTATCGAGGCCATGCGGCGCTGGCGCTGCGGCGGCAAACTAGGTACCTTTATATGCGGTAGTTGGGCTTTCCAAAAGCACACAAAGCAGCATGGATGGGCTGCCAACCGTGGCTGCGTCGTCACAGCCGGGCACTCTGCCGTTCCTGTGCAGGGAAAGCTTAAGTCAAATTAAAACCTGCGACCAGATGGAGGTTCAATGCGCGGCACGCTCAACAGTCTGCTGAGATCAATTTTGGCGCTCGCCGTGTTCGGTGTCGCACAGGCCGATGACGCGCTCTATACGGTTAAGCCTGGCGACACGTTGGCCATTGCGGTCTGGAAGGAACCGGACCTTACGAGCAACGCCGTGCTGGTGCGCCCTGACGGGAGCTTCTCCTTTCCTTTGGTCGGTCAGGTCGATGCGCGCGGCAAGGGCGTCGTGGAGTTGCAGAACCTGGTCACCCAGCGGCTTCGCAAATATATTTCCGACCCGGTCGTCACGGTGTCGGTGCAGGAAATCAAGGGTAATAAGGTATACGTCATTGGCCAGGTCACGAAACCCGGTGACTTCATCGTCAATCCGAGCGTCAACGTGATGCAAGCGCTGAGCATGGCGGGTGGCACTACCGCGTTCGCATCGCTGAACAACATCATCATTCTGCGCAGCGCCGCCTCCGGGCGAGTCGCATTGCCGTTCCACTACAACGACGTGGTTCATGGCAAGGACCTGCAGCAGAACATCGACCTTCAGGCCGGTGACATCGTGGTCGTGCCATGAGTTCGTCGCGATTCGCCTCTGGGCTCGCAGGCGCCTGCCTGTGCGCCGGCGCCGTTACGGCGACGGCCACTGACTACCAGTTCAATCCGCGCGTGGAAGTCGGGGCCGCCTACGACGACAACGCGAACTTCGGTCAGGCGGGTGCGCAGACCGGGGCAGCGGACGCCATGGTGGATGCGCGTGTCGACCTGATCGCAGAGGAACCGAATTCGCAGTGGAAGCTGACACCGGAGGTGCGCGGTAGCTGGTATCCAAGCCAATCCGGCCTCGACTCCAACGGCGAGTTCCTGTATCTGAACGGGCAGACAAGCGGTCCGCGATACACGCTCGGCTTGTACGGCCTTGGGTCATCGCAGTCGCTGCTGAGATCGTATTTGCCCAACGCCGATCTGGGCACTGGACTCGGAACCCCCGAGCCGGGCACAACGGTGGGCACCCTGGTCAGCATGCGCCAGAACTACGGCTATCTCAGTCCGAGCTACACGCTGCAGATGACGCCACGATACAGGCTGGAACTCAACGTGAACTATGCGGACGCCTCTTACAGTCACGAATTTGAGGGCGGTTACACGAACTATCGTAATCTCGCCGGCTCCGTCGGGCTGGTGTTGCAGGAGAGCCTCCTGAGCTCCATCACCGTGCGTGTGACCGGCGCGAACTTTCAACCCGATTTCGGACTCACGACCAACACTTACGGCGCTGAAGTGCAGTGGGACGCGAAGTACTCACAGACCAAACAGTATTATGTGCGCATCGGTGCTGCACGGTCAGATTTCTCCGGCTCCGCAGCGAGTGCGCCTGGCGCCGTAACGAGCACGTCCGGGACCGCGGCTTCCACGAACGTGTCCGCTGGTGCCGGAACGCGATGGACTTACAGCGTGACCGAGATATTTCTCGACGCCACTCGCAGTGTCGCACCGACCGCTCAGGGCTACGCCGTCAACGACAACCAGTTGCGGCTGCGTGTAGCGAGGCGCTTTACGCCACGACTTGCCGGCTTTCTCGGGGCGCGGCTCATCGATGACGTTCCGATCAACGGCGCTGCCGGGCCGGCCGTCCGCGCACAACGCTACTACTTTGCCACTACGGGCTTCGAGTGGCGCGTGCAACGGGGGTTTGCAGTGGTCGGGGCGTACGAATTCACAGACAATCACTACGGCGGCCCAGCGACCCGGTCGAACATGGTTACAGTGTCGCTGGTTTACGAGCCGCACCGCCCCGCGGAGGGCCCCGCCATCACGGTCGGCTACTAAATCTGCGACGCAGGCGCTATTTAATATGTCGCAATCGGGTGGCGGATCCTGCCGGGGTCAGGCACCCTTAATAATCCGATCGGACGCGAGTCGCGTACGGGCGGAGTCACGCAGTGGAAACTCGGGTGGAAACACAAAAAGCCTTTGAATTTTCGGAGTATGGCAGCTCATTGCGCCGCCGCCGTGGCGTCATTCTGGCGATCTGGGTGCCGATCGTCATCGTGACTGCCTTGCTCGCCGTCGGTTTGCCGAGCGCGTACGTTTCCGTGGCGACATTCCAGCTCAAGACTGACTTTAACAATGAGAGCAAAGCGGAGGACTACGCCGACCATTTCGTTACCGGACTGACTGGCGCCGTGCTTGATTCGCCCGAGCTGGGTTCGGCCGTGAAGACGCTTGCACCTTATCCGGGCCTGGATGCGGCCGCGGCGCTGAAGAAGCTGAAGGGCGACACCAGCGTTGACATGATCACCCAGAAGATCCTCGACCCTCACAGCGGCCTCGAGCGGAACATCAACACCGGTTTTGCCGTCAGCTACGCCAATCGCGATCCGCAGCGCGCGCAGCAGGTTGCAGCCTGGCTCACCGACGCGTTCGTTCGCGACAGTCGACGCGCCGCGGCGGCCCAGGCGGCGGCTGAGAGTCGCTTCTATGCCGCCGAGGCGGATCTTGAGCGCACCAAGATCACCGCGAGCGAGGCTCGCCTCGCCAAGTTCAAGCAGGAGAACTTCGACCGGCTGCCCGACACCGCGCAGGCGAATCTGAACATCAAGGCTATGGCCGACCAGGACCTGGAAGGCATCGAGCGCGACCTGCGCGCTCTGCAGCAGAACCGGACCTTCGTCTTGCAGCAGTTGCAGCAGGCGCGGGCCGCCGGTGCGAACGTCGACTCGCTGCGCGCTCTGCAGGATGAATACCAGAAGAAGGGGACAGTGTACGACCCGAACCATCCGGACATGCTCGCCTTGCGCCAGCAGATCGATGCGATGCAGAGGGGTGACCTCGCGGCCGGGGTGGGCTCGGACCTGCAGTCGCAGCTGACCGCGCAGCGTACGGCGCTCGCCGGGATGCGGCAGCGTTACAGTGAGGATCACCCGGACGTCAAGCGCCTGGAGCGCTCCATCCAGAACCTGCAGGCACGCATCGCCTCCGGCGAGAAGGGCGATACGACCTATGCGGGTCGCACACCGATCGTCGTTCAACTCGAGACCCAGTTGAACGGACTGGACTCGCAGGCCGCCGCGTTGGCACAGCATCGTGCGGAGGTGCGCGACAAGCTGGCGAACCTCCAGGGCCGTCTGCAATCGACGCCGGAGGTCGAGCGCGCCTACGAGACGCTGAATCGCGACGCCGGCACCGCGCGGCAGGAATACGACGCGCTGATCAACAAGCGAATGGAGGCGGAGGTCAAGGCGGCGTCGATCAGCAACGGCACAGCCGACCAGTTCACGCTCGTCACTGCTCCGGTGGTTCCCAAGGTACCGACGAAGCCGCGCCGCCTGGGCATTGCTCTTATAGGCTTGATCGGTGCGACCTTCCTGGCGTTCATGGCGGCGCTGGGCGCCACGGCGCTGGACTCGACCGTGCGTGGCAGCCGCGACGTCGTCGCGCTCCTGAACACCACGCCGCTCGGCATCGTACCGGTGATCCACAACGCCGCATTCAACCGCCAGCACACCCGGCGGATGGCGGCCATAGTCGCAACCACGATCATCGCGATTCCCGCTTTGTATCTACTCATTCGATTCATGGCGCCCTGATGGCGCAACCGTCCGAAACTGCCTACAGGGCCTGGAACGTCCGATGAGCGTCATCGAAAACGCACTCAGCATGGTCAAGAATCGCGGGCAGCGCGTGCCGGACGATAAGGCAACACGCCGCCCGGCCGCGAACCTGACCGCCGCCGTCGACATTCCGCCGCTGCGGCAATTCCCGACGGTGACACTCGATGCGGTCACACTGGAGCGCAATCGGGTGCTGCCACAGGTGGCCGATCACGCGGCGTTGCGCGCCTACAAGATCCTGCGCACCCGATTGCTGCAGCGTCTTGCCGCCAACCAGTGGCGCTCGGTTGCCGTCACCAGCACGGAGGCCGCGCAGGGTAAAACCCTCACCGCGATTAACCTGGCTGTGGCGCTGGCACAGGACCCGAACACCCACGTGTGTCTGGTGGATCTCGATCTGCAGCACCCGCAGGTCGCGGCGCAGATGGGGATCCACTGCGAACGCGGGCTTGGCGACTATCTGCTCGGGGAGGCGGAAGCCCCGCAGGTGATCTACAACTGCGGGATCCCCCGCCTGCTGGTCATTCCGAACACCCGGATGTTCGAGCACTCTTCTGAGATGCTGGCCGGTGCGCGGGCACTCGAGCTGCTGCGGGTAATCAACGCGGAGATGCCGCGCCACATCGTCATATTCGATATGCCACCGCTGCTCATGTCCGATGACGTACTGACCTTCGCTCCGCACGTCGATGGCGTGTTGCTGGTAGTCGCCGAGGGGCACACCCAGCGCGCCTCAGTGGAGAAGTCGAAAGAACTTCTCGCCGAGATGAACGTCGTGGGCGTCGTGCTGAACCGCTCGTCGGAGCGCGACAGCAGCCCGTCGTACTACTAAATCAGCTCGCAGCCGATAGAGCGTACGAGAGGCGACTGTCGCAAGGTACTAGCTCGGCGTTCTGTCGCTGGTGGTCAAGCCATGCCTGGAACATCAGGACGCCCCACAGGAGCTCGCCTCCGTATGTCCATTCGGATTGTCCGGCAAGCACGGCCTGCCAGACACGCCGCACCGGACCCGGCGTGAAATAGCCGTCGCGTTCGAGCCGCTGCTCACTGAGGAGGTCTTCAGCCCAGTCGCGCAGGGGTCCGCGCAGCCATTGACCGATCGGCACCGCGAAGCCCGCCTTTGGACGTTCGAACAGCTCTTCGGGGAGATAGCGGCTGAGTACGCTTCGCAGCAGTATTTTGCCGCGCCCACCCTGGAGTTTCAGGCTAAGGGGCAGTGACCAGGCGAACTCCATCACCCTGTGGTCGAGCAGAGGTGCGCGCACTTCGAGCGCCACACCCATACTCGCGCGATCGACCTTCACCAGAATGTCATCCGGAAGATACGTGAGAACATCCGTAAGCATCATCTGGTCCACAAACTGGCCGATGTCGGCCGCGTCAGTTGCCGGGTCGATGACCGCACTTGGCTCAATGCCACCTACTACGATAGCGCTGGGCGCGAACCAGTAGGACATCAGGTGCTTGTACAGTTCCTGTGGTGTCGGGCTCCGGAGGCGGTCAGCCAGCCGCAGCGCCCGGTAACCCAGTGTCCCCGGCCGTAGTTTCTCCGCACCCAATGGCCGCAGCGGCTTAGCCAGAGTCTCCCAAACGGAGGCGGGTACGTTCTGAAGAGACAAGCTCGCCGTACGACGCAAAGCCGCAGGTACTCGCGACATCCTGGCCCAGGAGTCGCGCGCCTGCGCGTATCTGCTGTAGCCGCCGAATCCCTCATCGCCGCCGTCACCGGACAGGGCGACGGTCACGTGCTTTCGCGCCATGGCACAGACGAGCGCCGTGGGTATCTGCGAGGAATCTGCGAACGGCTCATCGTACAACTGGGGCAGCGTCGGAATTATGGCCAGACTCGCCTCGGGCCGCAGATACTCTTCGGTATGATCGGTTCCCAGATGCCGTGCGACGCGTTTGGCATGCTCAGCCTCGTTGAACCTGGCCTCGTCGAAACCAATGGTGAACGTGCGCACCGGCCGGCTGCTGTGCGCCTGCATGATGGCAACGACGAGAGAGGAATCTATGCCGCCCGAGAGAAACGCTCCGAGCGGAACGTCCGCGATCGTGCGCAGCTGAACCGCGTCGCGCAGCAATTCATCCAGCTGCTGCGCTGCGTCCTCAGCGGAGATGGCAGCGGCATTCGCCGCCGCCTTGCTTTGAATCTCTGCCGCGCTCCAGTAACACTGCCGGTCTATTTCAACAACCGAATGCCCGCGTACGCCGAATCGAACCCAATGCGCAGCCTTAAGTTTCCTCACCCCCTCGTAGATTGTGTAAGGCGACGGAACGTACAGGTGGCGCATGTACAGTGCCAGCGCGCACCGGTCGATATTATTGCGGAAACCCGGGAAAGCCCGCAGCGCCTTCAGTTCGGAGCCAAAAATCAGGCGGCCGCTTTCGAGCGCGTAATACAGAGGCTTCTTGCCGAGCCGGTCGCGCACCAGTATTAGCTCGCTGCTCGCGGCATCCCACAGTGCGAACGCGAACATGCCGACGAATCGGCCCAGCGCGGACTGCAAGCCCCATTGCTCGAATGCGGTCAGCATGACCTCGGTGTCGCTGTGACCGCGAAAGCGGTGCCCCAGGGACTCAAGATCGGCGCGGATTCTCAGGAAGTTGTAAACCTCACCGTTGAATACGATGGTGTAGCGGCCGCTTGCAGATCGCATGGGCTGCTGCCCTTCCTGCGTAAGATCGATGATCGCGAGCCTGCGGTGCGCGAGGCCGATTCCATGAGTAGAATCGAGCCATTCTCCCCGAGCGTCCGGTCCACGATGTGCGATCGTGTCGTTCATTCGCCGCAGCGTCTCGGCCGCATGCGACGCTACTTTTGGCGTGTAGAACCCAGCAATACCGCACATCAGATTCTCCTTGGGCAAATTATAGGGCAGATCCGGGCCGGCGCGGCCTTTGCCGTGTCAATGACCCGCTCCGTACAATCCGCCTCGGGAGCCTGAGAGCCTTTAATATGTTGAACAAGCTTGAGTTGTCCAGCCGTGGACCGCCTCGGGATGTCCATACATCACACTGACATGAATGGCCATGACGACAGCGCTGCTGGGGGCGACACGCGGGACTCGAGCGTCATGTTTCTGCTCAGCGCTCTGAGCGTCGGCGGATCTGAACGCAAGACCGTCCGTCTGGCGAACGCGCTTGCAACACGAAATCGGCGTGTCGCGATCGCATATCTCAATGGGCCGGAGACGCTTCGAACACTGGTCGACCCCGGGGTCGCTACCATCAACCTCGGGCGACGTGGAAAATTCTCCATCACGGCACTAAGGAAACTCGCCGCCTTGATTGACGAGCGGCGAGTCGACACGGTCGTTGCCGTGAATCTATATCCCGCGCTATACGCGGGTCTTGCCAGGGCAATGTGTAAGCGCCGCTCCGTGCGAGTGGTCGCCTCCGTCAATACCACCGCGTTTGGGACCCGCAAAGAGCAGCTTCAGATGCTGCTCTACCGGCACGTGCTGCGGCGGGTGGATGCAGTGGCATTCGGCGCCGAATGCCAGCGGCGCCTCTGGCTGGCACGTTACGGTCTCGCCCGGGAACCCAGCCGAAGTTTCGTGCTGTACAACGGCGTCGACACCGCGGAGTTTTCCAGAGCACGTGCGCTACCGGCGGCGCTCGATTGTCCTCCTGGCAGCAGGGTTATCCTGGGGACCGTTGGCGCGTTGCGCCCTGAAAAGGCACAGGTGGATCTGGTTCGGGCGGTGCACGAACTGAATTCTCGCGGGGTCAACACGGGAGCAATCATCGTCGGCGACGGGCCGCAGCGTCCTGACATCGAGCAGGAAATCCGGCGTTTGGGCGTTGAGCGACAGGTCTGCCTCGTCGGCGAGGCGCGCGACGTTCGACCCTACCTCGCGACCATGGACGTGTTCGTGCTGCCCTCAGTTGCCGTGGAGACATTCTCCAACGCGGTCCTCGAGGCAATGGCAATGTCTTGTCCGGTGGTTGCCGCCCGCGTCGGGGGCATGGAAGAGATGCTGCAATATGGCGGCGGGCGGATATACCCGCCAGGGGATGTGGACGCCCTTTGTAATCTCCTGATGCCGCTGATAGCGGACGTGGCTGCGCGCCGGCGACTGGGCGAAGAGGCGCGTGCAGTCGTGGAGCAGCATTTCAGTTTCGCGCAGATGCTCTGCAATTTTGAACGCTACGCCTTGGCTCCCGGATGACAGTCGGGTCGTTCTAAGCTCCTGACATAAGATGAGGCTGGCGGCGATCAGGTGACTCGTGCAGCGCTTAGGCGGCATGTGCCGGGCGTTGGGCGTATCTTGGACCTCGCAATTCCCGTCAGGCATGCATGATATCCGCGCTACTTGAGGCCCTACCGCAATGTTGCACCATCAAATAACCGCCTTAGGACTCCGGCAATGCTGAACGTCGAGTTCGCGGGAGCTGTTGATGCCGTGGCCGACACGACTGTCGCCGTGTTGGTTCCGTGTCTGAACGAGTCGGCAGCAATATCCAAGGTCGTGGGTGATTTTCGCAGGAATTTGCCAGGGGCCACGATTTTTGTTTATGACAATGGTTCGACCGACGACACGGTTGAGCGGGCACGACGGGCCGGGGCGGTTACGCGGATCGAGCCGCTGCGAGGCAAGGGCAACGTCGTGCGCCGCATGTTTGCGGACGTGGAAGCGGACGTGTTCGTACTGGTCGATGGCGACGACACCTACGATGCGACGGCGGCGCCGAAACTGGTGGACTTGCTTCTCAGGAATTCGCTCGACATGGTGAACGGCAGCCGCGTGTCCACCGCGCAGGAGGCATATCGCCCCGGCCATCGTCTCGGCAATCGGGTATTGACGGGGATGGTCGCAACGTTCTTTGGAAATCGCCTGCAAGATCTTCTGTCCGGCTACCGGGTTTTCTCACGGCGTTTCGTCAAGAGCTTCCCGGCGCTGGCGTCGGGTTTCGAGATAGAGACGGAGCTATCCGTCCACGCGCTGCAGCTCAGGATGCCGCTGGCAGAGGAACCGACGATGTACAAGGACCGGCCGCGTGGATCCCAGAGCAAGTTAAGTACCTACAAGGACGGTTTTCGAATCCTCCGGACCATCATCTACCTCGTAAAGGAAGAAAAGCCGTTCGCATTTTTTAGTGCGGTTGCTGCATTGCTGGGCCTGATATCCCTGGCCCTGGGTATTCCGGTAATTCTGGAGTTTCGCAATACGCACCTGGTTCCGCGTTTGCCGACCGCATTGTTGTCCGCGGCGATTGCGATTCTGAGCTTCCTGAGCTTCGCCTGCGGACTCATTCTCGACACGGTGAGCCGCGGTCGTATGGAGTCCAAGCGTCTCGCATATCTGGCTGTTCCGGTACGCTTTCGGCCGATCAGGGACAGTGTTGTCCCGGACGCGAATCAATGACGGATGGGATCCTGAGGCAGTTTTACCGCTTTGGGCTGGTTGGGATCGCTGGATTCGTGGTTGACGTTGCGGTGTTGTACGCCGCGCTGACACTGCTCGGCAG
>Ga0209167_10000165_pt1 | contig 64069 bp, 57 predicted proteins | sample Coa_R1_9_FD_187154 | JGI IMG/M metagenome (GOLD analysis project Ga0209167, IMG submission 187154) | Surface soil microbial communities from Centralia Pennsylvania, which are recovering from an underground coalmine fire - Coalmine... | ecosystem: Environmental > Terrestrial > Soil >... | reverse complement strand
CTTCTTGCACTATAATTTCGCAAGGATTCATAAGACGCTGAGAGTTACGCCCGCGATGGAAGCTGGCCTAACGGATCACGTCTGGAGTTTGGAAGAAATCGTTCTTTTGGCAAACTGAGACACTACCTCCCCGTTGAATTCCGCGCAATCTCCGCGTTTCTGTGTTAATCTTGGGAAGCGAGGATGACCGAAACGCAGTCCGCGGCCAGCAGCCACGTACCACGAGTTTGCTCCGCATCGCCTGTCTTCAGCGCCAATTAATTTTTTCAACTCTGCGGAGTCGTGCGAGCCTGCGCGAATTCCGGGCCGCGCCCTCGAGCGAGAGGAGTTGTAGGGCCCGATTCATTTTATCGGGCCGTGTACTTGCATTACGCAACACCAAGGAGAACACAGCAAATTGTCGCAGCCCATTCGCAACATCGCTATCATCGCCCACGTGGACCACGGCAAAACCACGCTCGTTGACGCCATGCTCCGCCAGTCCGGCATTTTCCGCGCCAATCAAATCGTCGCCGAACGCGTCATGGACTCGAACGACCTCGAGCGTGAGCGCGGCATCACTATTCTCGCCAAGAACACCGCGCTTTTTTATCACGACACTAAAATCAATATTGTCGACACGCCCGGCCACTCCGACTTTGGCGGCGAAGTCGAACGCGCCCTGCGCATGGTCGACGGCGTGCTCCTTCTGGTCGACGCCAGCGAAGGCCCGCTCCCGCAGACGCGTTACGTTTTGCAAAAAGCCCTGCAGGCGCATCTTCCGCCCATCATCGTGCTGAATAAAATCGATCGCGCCGACGCCCGCGCCAAAGAAGTCCTCGACGAAATTTACAGCCTCTTCATCGACCTCGACGCCACCGAAGACCAGCTCGATTTTCCCGTCCTCTACACCAACGCGAAAACGGGCGTCGCGCATCGCCAGCTCGGCGACAATTCCACAAATCTTCAGCCTCTTTTCGAAACGATTCTCTCCAGCATTCCTGCGCCTTCCGGAGATCCCACTGCGCCGCTGCAAATTCAAGTCACCAATCTCGACTACAGCGATTTTCTCGGACGCATCGCCATCGGACGCGTCTTCAACGGCGTCATGCGCCGAGGCGCCCAGGTCGCCGTCGCAAAACTTTCCGGCAGCATCGCTCCCGCAGTCATCACCAAACTTTACACGTTTCGCGGCCTCGACCGCGACGAAGCCGACGAAGTTCTCGCCGGTGACATCGTCGCCATCGCCGGCGTGGAAGGAATTCAAATCGGCGAAACGATCACCAATATCGAAAATCCCGCGCCCTGCGAGCCGCTGCTCATCGACGAGCCTACGCTCGCCATGATTTTCACCGTCAACACTTCGCCGCTCGCCGGCCGCGAAGGCCAGTTCGTCACTTCCCGCGACATTCGCGCGCGCCTGCAAAAAGAATTGCTAACCAACGTCTCCATTCGCGTCGAAGATTCCGACACGCCCGATTCTTTTCGCGTTCTCGGACGCGGCGAACTTCAGCTCGCCATCCTCATCGAAACCATGCGCCGCGAAGGCTACGAGCTCATGGTCGGCAAGCCTGAAATCGTCGTGCGCACAGAAAACGGCCGCCGCCTCGAGCCGGTCGAGCTTCTCGTGGTGGATTGTCCTGAAAATTTCGTTGGCGTGGTGATGGAAACGCTCGGCGCCCGCCGCGCTGAACTCGCCAAAATGATCAATCATGGCTCCGGTCGCGTGCGCATGGAATTCAAAATTCCTTCCCGCGGACTCATCGGCCTGCGCGGCCAGCTTCTCACCGACACGCGCGGCACCGCTTTGCTTCATTCGCTTTTCGATGGCTGGACCGAATATGCTGGCGAACTCGCTTCGCGCTCCACGGGCGCGCTGGTCGCCGACCGCGCCGGAAAAACCACTGCCTTCGCGCTCTGGAATTTGCAGGAGCGCGGCGAACTTTTCGTCGGCCCGGGCCAGGAAGTTTACGAAGGCATGATCGTCGGCGAAAATTCCCGCGACGCGGACATCGACGTCAACATCACCAAGGAAAAAAAGCAGACCAACATGCGCGCCTCCACCGCCGACGAAGCCATTCGCCTCGTCCCCCATCGCATTCTCACTCTCGAGACCGCCATCGAATTCATCGCCGAAGACGAATTTGTCGAAATCACTCCCAAATCCATCCGCCTCCGAAAAAAAGTCCTCGACCCCAAACGCCGCCCCCGCCTCTGGCAGCACCGCGCCTCCACTCCAACTCCCGCGTAAAGTCGTATGGGCGCTGCCGGGCATGTCGCGCACAATGCTTGACACCAGCTTGGATAAAATATAAATAGGCCTTTGCTTTTCTCGAGGTGCCTCTTATGTTCCGCTCTTTTCGCCTGTTTGCTCGTTTTCTTTTTCCGCCTTCAATCATCGTTATCGCAATCCTACTTACTACGACCCTCCTTCGTGCTCAAGAATTCGAGCAGCCCGGCCACTCCATCGGCAAAGTCTCCGTGCTCGGCCACCTTATCCTCATGGAACTCAATCCAGGCGCATTCGGCCAGCAGAACCTTTTCAATCTCGATGGCCGCACTCTGCGCTTCACTCCCACGCGTGCGGGTTACCGCGTGGAAAATCTTCCGCTCCAGTGGGACGCGAATTTTGGCGAGCAAATCAAAGATCCCAACGTCGCGCTTCGCAATTTCTCTTTTCCGTTTTCCGGCAAATCCTGGGACGCAATTTCCGTCGGCGCCACCGGCTCGATTCGCTTCGGTCCGCCAGAGCGAAACCCGTTTGCATTCGAGGGCGCTCCTGCGGGTTTTCGTCCCCGCGATTTTGGCGGCATTTCCGTCGCGCGTTTCGCTCAGCTTTCCGAAGGCGCCGGAGACATCGTCAACACCGTTCCCGCAATTTGCGTTTTTTTCAAGCCGCGCATGTCCGGCGAACGCTACGCCAAAGAACTTGCCGATCGCGTGGTCATCACCTGGAATTTGACCGAGCCCTACGGCAACATTCAGGATTTCAGTTGGTACAAAACCGTGAATCAATTTCAGGCCGTGCTGTTCAAGGACAGCGTCATCGAAATGTCATACAAGCAAGTTGCCGCGAAAGATGCCGTCATTGGCGTTTATCCGCTCGTGTCCAGCGCCACCGAGAAAAATCTGGCCGCCCTTGCGGGCAGAACAAACCCTTCCGTCGCCGCTAATCTCGACATTCGAAATTTGAAGCTCTCTGCCGTCGGCGATCTTTTTCTGAAGGTCACTTTTGAAACTTCCGGCCCGGTATTGCCTAAAGGAAATCCGAGCATCGCCGGCATTTCTTACCGCGTTCATTTCAGCGCGCCCGAATCTTCCGCGGCATCTTCCGGCGCATCCGCCAGCGCGGACTGGAGAATTTTTGGCTTCGCGCCTCGCAATCGCAACTCCGGCTCAACTCCCCGCTACGTCGTCTTTGGCCCCGGCCTTTCGCGCCACGTGGACGTCAGCGGCAACAACATCTCCATCGAAGGCTTGCTTCCCTCAACCCTTCGTGACGCTCGCGAACTCACCGTCTCCGCGGATTCCTATGCCACCATCTCGTCCCAGCCGGCTTCGCAAATTCCCGGTCACGCCATCGTCCTCAAAGGCATTCGCAATCCTGAAGTCCATTTCTCCTCGCTCAAGCCCAATGCCGGTCCGTTTCCCGTCGTCTACGAAGCCTTCCACTACTACGCGCTGCCCAACAATCGCGATCTCTCCTGCACCGTGATCAAAGCCCTCGGCGACAAATTCGATTTCCTCGCTTACTACTCCGATTTTCGCGTCGACAATCAGGAAGCCGGCACGCCGAGCGATGGTCCGCTCGGTTCCACAGGGCCGGCGGTCACCGGAATCGCCGCCACGCAAACCAAAGAAGGCCTCGCCTCCTATTGCACGCCCGGGCGTTTCCAATGGGCATTCGTTCAACCCGTGTATGCGGGCGCCATTCAAATGCAAAAGTATCCTCCGCCGGACGCGCCCGTCGGCGACGAGCACGACATCACGTTCTATGAAAAGCAGCTCGCCGAGATTTCACAGAATGGCCAAATCCCTCCGTACATGTACGCCATCTCGCAAATCGGCCACGAAATGGGCCACCGCTGGGCCGCGTTCGTCTCCGCAAGAGTGGGCAACGAAACCATCCGCCTCGGCGACCCTGTCCATTGGCAAATGGGCTTGCAAGCCATCGTGCCTTTTCCGTACGTGCGGCCCACCGAGGCGTCCATCATGGGCGGCGGCGTGTGGCAGGATAATTTCGACGGCACTTTCACGCAGCTCGACGATAATTATTACGTTCCCGCCACTGGCTATTCCTATCTCGATCTCTATTTGATGGGTCTGATCTCTCCCGCCGAAGTGCCCGATTTTTTCCTCCTTCGCCATCTCCAGTACGTCGGCAAAGATGCCAATGGCCATCGCATTTTCAAAGCGGGCCGTACCAAAGTCACCATTCAGGACGTCATCGCCGCCGAAGGCCCGCGCACCCCCGACGTGGAACATTCCCAGCGCCTGTTCAACACTGGCATGGTTATCATCGTCCAACACGGAATGAAACCCAGCGCGCGGCTCATCGATGAGACCAATGGCATTCGCGAACAATGGATGAAGTTCTTTTCCATAGCCACCGGCCGCCGCGCCTCCATGACCGCTAATCCCAAGTAACTTGGCGCTGCCAAGACAAACGATCCTTTGAGGTATGCTGCATTTCTGAAAAAGACAATTTGAAATTAGTAATTCCCGCAAGCCTCATAGAATCAACTACATCGAAATTTCTAATCGATAATTTTTCGTACTTTTCGCCCTTCTCAGCAGCGCCACATTTCGCCAAAACTGTCATCCATTTGTCCGCAGAGAACCCGGATGCAACCATATCGGCGCCGGCTCCGTCGCATTGTATGTGCCGCCTCGCAACTTGAGGCTGGGCCGCGGGTTACCTATTCGAGCGGGTTGCGTTGACGGGAGGAGTTCAATGACTTCCAAAACTTCGATGACGTCGTTAGGCTCGGTGATGAAAAGAGGCGCGGTTGGCGCGGTGATTCTGGCGTTGATGCTGGCGGCGGGCGCGGCGAACGCGACGCCGAAGCCAGCTAAGCCGAAGAACGACAAGACGCCAATCAAACTGTATCTGTCGCCCGCTTCGACGGTGCCTTCGGCAGACATCGTGAAGAACCTGATGTACAAGTGCCCCAACGTCTCCGTGACGCTCAACTCGAAAGAGTCCGACTACATGCTGGAGGCGCGCGGCTGGCCGGAGCATTACCGGTTCACGCTGTTTCGCAAGGGCGGGGACGCGGCGTTCGCGACGAGCACAGTGCTGCTGAGCAACGCGGTGAAAGATGTGTGCAAGTACGTGAATACCTATCCGCCTCCAGCGCACTCAGAGACGCCGGCGAAAAGCATGCCCGCGCCAAAACCGTTCAAGCCGTCCAAGTCAGGCAATTGAAACGGGAAACGAGAAGGGGCGAACAAGCGCGCGGCCTGTCGTGATAAAATAGGGTGATCATCGGGGGCGAAACGGTTTCGACGGAGGCTGTCGCGGCCCGAAGGCATGCCGGGCGTCACCTGCCCGCAATCGGGTGAAAAACTACAACTGCCAATACGCAGTTGGCTCTCGCAGCCTAATTAAAAACTAGGCAGCGCGTCTCCCTCCTTGCCGCCCGCGTGAGGAGGATGAGGCGTCACAATGCGGGCTGGCTGGCGCGTTTCGGTCCGTAATGCGCCGGCGAGATCATCGGGCTAGTTGGACGCGTTTCTTGCTCGTTCTGAGCGCGTCCGGCGAACACGCGGATGGCCGCAAGGTCAGGCCGCACGCGAACGAGCTAAGCATGTAGTCTTCCGGCTACAAGGTCTCTCGGACGGGGGTTCGACTCCCCCCGCCTCCACCAAATCGGACCGGGATTTGGTGTGCCGGGCGTAGCGCGGAGGGTGCAGTCGAGGGAGCACGATGCTGGCCGCACAGATTGTCAACAACGATGTAATGGACGTGAGTTTTCTGTGCGCAGGTTTCGCTTGGTCAGTCTGGTGGAATGTTGACTGGCAAAGATTCGTAAAGTTCTATGTTCACGGCGGACCGCCGTATCGTCGAGGTGTGGAAATTGGATTTCGCACTTTTTTCGCAGCGTGCTCGGTAGGCGCGGGGATTGAACTAGTTGAGCAAGTTCTCGAACGTGGTTGGTCTCTCAGCTTTTATGAAAGAACTCTGTGCGTGGCGGTCGCCTGGTTCGTTGTCATCATCCTGATGGTTAAGACGGTTGAATGGTTCGGGAAAAGAAACAAGCCACGGGCTCCAGCCCCAAAGTGACCCGCTTATCCCCGCAGGTAAACGAGCGCCGAGCTCGAGTTTCTCTCGCACGTGCGCTCCAAAATTTTCGCTTCTGAGCGAGTGCGCTCTAGGCGCGAGCCGAAGGGCAAATTCAAGCACTCCGGCCAAGATTTGGTGTCCTGAGCGTAGTCCGAAGGGCGAAGCCGAGAGGCAATCCTTCGAGTGCGCACTATATTCCTACGGCTGTGTGGACAAAACCAATGCGGACGCGACACGCTACTTTTGCATTACTGGCGTTGGTGCCGGAGGCATTGGGGAACGGCTTGTTAGCTCGGTGCCCGCGATGATGGCATTGCGAATCTGCCCGAAGAAGTCGGTGAGCGTGTTCGGCGTATGGGGGATCAAGATCGCGTTGCTGCGATCGTTTGCGGCGATGTCTTTCAGCGTGTCGAAGTACTGCGTCATCAGGACCAGTTGCATCACGTCCTGTGGAGTCGAGCCTGGAACGGTCTTCGCGAAGTCCTCGACCGAATCTTTCAGGCCTGAGATGATGGCCTTCCGCTGATTCGCGATACCTTCTCCTTGCAGCCGTTTCGATTCGGCCTCCGCCTCCGCCTGTTTTACCAGAAGCATTTTGTTCGTCTCGGCGCGGGAGACGGTCGCTTCTCTTTCCCGCTGCGCGGCGTTGATGTCATTCATCGCGGCTTTGACTTTTTGGTCGGGAACGATGTCGGAGATGAGGACTTTGACGATGGAGTAGCCATACTCCTTCATCGAAGCATCGAGGTTGTCTCTCAAATCGCTGGCGATGTCCGCCTGGTTCAGGAAAGTGTCGTCCAGCTTCATCTTCGGGACGTGCCCGAGAACCACGTTGTAGACCATGGACTCGATCTGCTTGACCGGGTCGGACAGTTTATAGAATGCCGCTTCGACCGCGTCGGGGATCACCTTGTACTGGATCGAGACTGGTATTTGGACGAATACGTTATCTTGTGTTTTTGTCTCCACCTGCACGTCGAACTGCAGCACCTTCATGCTTAAGCGGTGAACCACAGTTTCGAGATACGGCGTCTTCCAATTCAGGCCGGGGCCGGCCACGCGTGCAAATTTTCCGAGACGTTGGACGATGGCTACCTGTGCGGTCTCAACCGTGAAGAACGAACCCAGGACTATGCTCAGAATCAACAGACCGACAATGGCGATCAGTATCAGAAAAACGGCGGGTAATCCCATGTTCATTCTCCTCGTGCATTTTCGCTCGGTACGAATCCAGCGCCGCGGCATCTGAGTATGAAAAAAAGTTTCTCATCCAAAACATCGAGCGTACTCAGTCGGAGTGACGAGCGTCTGGAATCGGCGCGTCATTCTACCCCAGTTGCGGTTAGCTCCCAAGGCTGAAAAGGAGAGGCGAGCAAGCGCGTGCACCGAGCCCAATCTGCTCGGGCATATTTGCGCGTTCGAACTCGAAAAACCGCACACTTACACAGCAAAGAGGGCGGCACGCAATTCCAACATCGCGTGGTGTGCGCCGCCCGAGCCATTTTTCAGCATCCTGCTATAATGGCAGGCATGAGGATTTTGATGTTCAGCGGGAAGGGCGGGGTCGGGAAGACGAGCCTTGCCGCTGCTACGGGCGTGAAGCTGGCGGCGTTGAAGTATCGTACGCTGGTGATGAGCATCGATCCGGCGCACAGCCTTGCGGATTCGTTCGACCTGGATAGCGAACTTTTCCACGCGCACACGTCGGATCCGCTGGCCATCAACGAGCACCTTTCGATTTTGGAACTCAACATTCAAAAAGAGATCAAGCGGCACTGGCAGGAGATTTCGTCGTACGTGAGTTCGGTGCTGCGCACCACGGGAATCAGCGGCGTGGAAGCGGAAGAGCTGGCGATTCTGCCAGGGATGGAAGAGCTCAGCGCGATGATGTACATCAATCAGTACCGGCGCGAGCAGACGTACGACGTGATTGTGCTGGACGCGGCGCCCACCGCCGAGTCGATGCGATTCATCAGCATGCCTACGACGCTCGACTGGTATATGAAACACATTTTTCCGTTTCAGCGGAACTTGCTGAAAGCGGTGCGACCGATTGCGAATCGCGTGGCGCCGTTTGAGCTGCCGACGGACAGCTATTTTCTGAATATTCGCTCGCTTTTTGAGAAGCTCGAGGGCGTAGACACCATCATGGAAGATCCGCGAGCGACCAGCGTGCGATTGGTGACCAATCCCGAGAAAATGGTGTTGCGCGAAACGCAGCGCGCGTTTGTATACTTCTCGCTGCATGGATTGACGATTGATACGGTGATTGTCAATCGCGTGCTGCCGGCGGATATCAAGGACGCATGGTTCAGCGAATGGCAGACTTCGCAGGAAAAAGTATTGCGCGAGATTGACGAATATTTCGCGCCGGTGCCGGTGAAGCGCGTGCCGCTCTTTGCGCATGAGGTGTTAGGTAAGCAGCGATTGCAGGACCTCGCCGAGCTGCTGTATCCGGGCGAGGAGGATCCGTCGGCCGTGACGCGCACGGAAAAGCCGTACACGTTTGGAAAAGCCAACGGAGCTTATGAGATTCGCGTGCTTCTGCCTTTTGCGGCGAAGGGCGATGTTGGGCTATTCAAAAAGGGCGACGAACTTGTGGTGGAAATTGGCACGCTGCGGCGGCATATCGGGCTGCCGCGGTCGATGGCCATGCTGTCGCCCGGGCGAGCGAGGCTTGAAAATCAGGTTCTGACTGTGGAAATGAAGGAGGCACAATGAAGGAACAAGCACAAAATCCGCAAGCGGCTGGCGAACGCGTAGTATACGACAAATGCGTGTGCCATGAAGTTTTGGATCATGTGCGCGATTTTCTGGGCGTTTCGCCGGAGGTGAAACAGCATCTGGCGAATTCGCGCGTCGAGCTGCTGAAGGCGGTGCGCGAAGTGATTGACGGGCGCATCGAGCGCCTCTCGAAGCAAGGCCAGCAGGGCACGAAGATTGCCGTCGAGTAAGAACAGGGCGCAAGGATTTTCTCTCTCTGTTACCCAACTTTGCCCAAGCTGGCGTTTGTGTCCGCATCCGCTTACCGAGGACTTGTGCGGATTCCACAGGCTGTAATATTCAGAATCCTGCCTCGTCACGCCAAAGTCGAAAGTCGCACCGTGACGCCTTAGAATCAGCGAACATCAAAAACTGTTATGCGCGGGAGTTTGCGTTTCGCGCGACGAAAAAAGTTTGCGAGTGAAACGGTACGCATTTTGCGATGCGATTGAATTGACGAGAGGAATGGGGGATGGCGGAGACGGTTTCGAATGGAATGATTGTGCAGCCGGTGACGCTGACCGGCGAATACGTGCAGCTCGAGCCGATGCTCGCGGCGCATCATGCGGCGCTCGCGGAAGTGGGTCTCGACGAGGATTTGTGGAAGTGGATTCCTGTGCCGGTGCGCACGCCGGAGGAAATGGAGGCGTATGTTGAAGCGGCGCTGGCGGACCAGGCCCACGGAAAGGGGTTACCCTTCACGATTGTGGAGCGCGAATCGGGGAAGGTGATTGGCAGCACGCGGTACGACAACATAGCGCGAACCCACCGGCGCGTGGAAATTGGCTGGACGTGGATTGCGCGTCCGTGGCAGCGCACGGCGGTGAATACGGAGTGCAAATATCTGCTGCTGCGGCACGCATTCGAGACGCTGGGATGCATTCGCGTGGAATTGAAAACCGATTCGCTGAACGAAAAGTCGCGCAAGGCGATTTTGCGGATTGGCGCGAAGGAGGAAGGCGTGTTCCGCAATCACATGATCACTGCGAGCGGCAGGATTCGGCACAGCGTTTATTTCAGCGTTACGGATTCGGAATGGCCGGGGGTGAAGAGAAGACTGGAAGAAAAGCTTAAATACAGCGGCAAGTGATTAGTGGCTACGAAAAAACCAGCGGAACAGAGCGAGCGACAAGCGGCAAGGAAGAGCGAAATGAACAAGCAAGGGTTGGAGAAGCAGCAGTAAGTTTCCTGTCGAGAACGCTAGTTAGCGGCAGCTATCCGTTGCAGCAGCGGAGCGACCGCAGCAGTAAACTCCTCACAGTTTCGACGAAGCGTAGACCAGATGCACAAAACCGGCGCGCATGATCTCGCGCTCCAGCTTCATTCCGTTCTTTTCAGCCACGCGGCGGGAGGCGATATTCCCGCGCCGTATCACTGCGATGACTTTTGAGGCGCCAATTTTCTCGAAGGAATATCGAATGCAGGCGCGCGCAGCCTCAGTTGCATAACTCTGGCGCCTCGCGTCCTGTCGCACGTGGTAGCTCAACTCTACGGTGACCTGTCCCTCGGCCTCGCTTCGAAGCAGCTCGCAGTCTCCAACAATGATCGCCGTTTCTTTGAGCAGGATGGCCCACAACCCGTCGCTATATTGTTGATGACGGATGTGGCTTCGCTCGATCCAGCGCAGAACCGTGCCTCGCGTTAGCGGTGCGGGAAAGTACCGGCGAGCGATGGGGTCACTCAGTACGGCCACAAGCGAATTCAAATGACCAGGCTCCATGGGGCGCAAGCAGAGGCGCGGGGTTTCAAGCAAAGCTTGGCGCCGAACGGTTAGGAAAGGCATAGGTCATGGCCGGTCTTTGGTTCTAGGTCAAAGCAGAATTCATGATCATACCCCAGAGCGGCAAGAACGCGGGCTAAAACTGAAGCTTGAAAGTCCAAGAATTCAAAGCGCAAACGTTAGAACCAATGCGGAATGATTCCCGTCGTGCGCCGCGGCTCGCGATTCGGCGGCCCGGGAAGCGCGGACGCCTGGCCCGGAGTCGTAAAATTGATCTTCGCGGAAAGCAAGTAAAGCGGCCGGTTCAGCGACACATCCAAAGTCGTTCCACGCGGCAATTCCGCTTCCGGCCCGCGCGTGAGCAGCACTTCCAAAAGCCCAGCAGCCGCGCCGGCTCCCAGGCCAAGCCCTGCTCCTCGACCCAGATTGCCCCCGGCGGCGCCGATTGCTGAACCGATTCCTGCGCCCGCCAGCGTCGTCTCGGCCACTGTATTCACATTGCCGGCCTTATTCGAATCGCCCTTGATAGTGCCTTCTTTCCCGACGCTTTCGTTGCCGCCGGTTCCGGCATTTCGCGGCACGGCGTTGAATTGCGCTTCGTAGCCGTTCGGCAAAATCAAGTTATCCAGCCTGACTCGAATCTCCGCGCGGCCATGCCCGCGTCCGGCGCGCTTCGCCTCGGTGACTTCTCCGCTCACGTACGAGCCCGCGGGAATCACGATTCTCGGCCCTACCAAAATTGGGAAAAGCGTTTCGAGAAACACAGGATCGCCCGCTTTCGCATTGCGCGTCGAAATTGCATTGTGCAGCACAAGCGGCAAAACTGTTCCGACTGGCACTTGGATGTATTTCGATGAATTTGAATCTGCATTTGCGGCAGGCAGGCTTTTCTTTTCCGCACTTGGCGCCGCCGTTTGTTGCGGCTGCTTTACAGCTAACGGCCCGGCATCCGTTGCTGCCTGTGTACTTGAACCTGAACTCGCTTGCTGCTTGGGCGGATTTGCCGATTGCGCACTCGCCAAGGGAGCAATCGCAAACGTTACAGCGCAGAAAATCACGAACATCAGAGCCGCTCGCTTCTTCATGCCGCACCTCGCCAGCAACGCTTTATCCGATGCCCCACGGTTGAATTCAGGATGCTCCGCCCGCCCGCTCAAAGTCAATCGGTGCCGCACGCGCCGCATCGCATGGGAAACTTCTTTTGCCATTTGACTCACATGCTCGCGCCGCATACGCTGTCTTTGCGAAGCCGCCCGCACCAGCGCGGTCGCAGGAGGACTTTGAATGGCCAACCTCGCCCTCGTTTACGGAATGCGATTGTTTCCTGAGGCAGAACTGGAATCGGTCGGCGAAGCTACCGTCAAGCTCAAAAATGGCCGCACCGGCCGCATCACCTTGCATCTAATCGAAGGCTCCAAGGAACAAATCGAGCAAGCCCTCAAGCAATCACTCGACGCCTTCTTTGATCTTTACCCGGAAATTTGACTGGGAGTGATTCGCGCTGCTGCGGCGCGAATCGCTAGATGAGAATCACCGTCTGGCCCGTCAAGTCGAAGCGCTTCCGGCAGCGAATGTTCCGGCACGCCACCATGTCGTCCACGCGCACCATGTACGACCGCGCTTTCGCAAAATGCGCGCGGTCCTCTTCGTTCGACCCGCGCGGCAACTCATTTTTTTTTGTGCGCACTTTCCATCGCACCGGATAGGTGTTTTCCTGCCGGCAATGCGGGCACGTTAGCGGGATTTGCTTGGTTTCGTCTTTCTCGTCATAAAATTTTCTGTCGTCCACGATACCGCCTTTCAACTTGCCTTTTCCATCGCCGCGCCGGCGGCCCTGGACACGGAGGCGCCAATCTCGTCCAGCGTCACGAACGTAAGCCCCGCGTCCTTCCATCGCGGCAGCCAATACTCCAAAGCCGTCACCGTGTGTTGCCGATTTCCTTGCAAAATTCGATGGTCGCCGTCGTGCAAAAGCACAATATCGCCTCCGGCAACGCGTCGCAAGCGTCGAATCACACTATCAACAGGCTGCGGCTTCCAGTCCCACGCAAGTTTTGACCACATCACCACTCCTGCATACCCCAGCTTGTGGACCACGCCGCTCAGTTGTGGCCCGCGAAAACCGAATGGCGGCCTCATCCATCGCGGCGCAGCGCCTGTGGTCGATTCAATCGCTTCGCGGCAACGGTTCAGTTCATCCCGCAATTTTCGCGGCGTCAGAAAAATCAAATTCGGATGCGACTCTGTATGATTCCCAATCGCGTGCCCGCGCGCCGCAATTTCTCGCGTCAGCGCGGGAAAAGCGCGCGCGTGCGCCCCCATCAGAAAGAAAGTCGCGCGCGCATCGTGGCGTTCGAGCAAATCGAGCAGCGCCGGGGTTGCTGCCGGGTTCGGGCCGTCGTCAAAGGTCAGCGCAATCGTCGAGGAATCTCCCGTCGTTCGCAAAACCCGCCCGAAAATTTGCGCTCCCGGATACACCGCGCCCCACGCCGCGACTGCGGCCCCGCCTAGCACGATTCCGCCCGCAACTTCTGCAGCGCTCATAAAAACATTTTCGCATGCCCGCGCGGCGTCCGCCCAATTTTCTATAACCACCGTTCTCGCACGGCTGCTAACGCGATTCTCAGCCGCCGCCGGATACGATACCGGTGATACCATACGCGCGGAACGTCGGCAGAACGCGTCGGCGGCCAGCCTAAATGCCTAACTCCGCCACCGCAAAACTCCCCGCATGGGCGCGCTGGTCCAGCCTGATTTGGCTCGCTATATGGACTCCGGCCTACTGGCGCGTCTGGGGCGCAACGAATTTCCTTCACGTTTGCGACATCGCTGTAATCCTCACCTGCATCGGCCTTTTTCTCAGCAACTCGCTGCTGCTCTCCAGCCAGGCCGTCGCCTCAATTCTCACCGATTTGCTTTGGGACGTCGACGCCGGCTGGCGCCTCTTCACTGGCCGTGCGCTCACCGGCGGCACCGATTACATGTGGGATGCGCACTATCCGCTGTGGGTGCGCCTGCTCTCGCTGTTTCATATCGTCTGGCCAATCATTCTCATTTGCGCGCTCATGCACGTCGGATACGACCGCCGCGGCCTGCGGTTGCAATCCGCAATCGCCGCCGTCGCGCTCATCGCTGCGCGTTTCGCCAATCCAGCCATGAATATCAACTATGCCTTTCGCAATCCGCTTACGGAGCGCGCGTGGGGCCCTGCGCCCATTCATCTCGCCGTCATTTGGATCGGCTTCGTCCTGCTGATCTACCTGCCCACCCACCTCATCCTCGCAAGGCTTCTCCCTGCCCGGTCGCGTAGACCTACGAATCAAATCCAATGAGGCGTGCCGAAACCTAGAAACCTCGGAATCTGGTTCTGTTCCCTTCGTAGTAATAGAACGCCCTTAAACGCTCCCCATAGGTCTCCCGATGGTGCAACAAGTGCCAGAATTGGCACACTGCGTGCTCCGACAGAAGGCGGAAACCACGATCCTCGTGTGTCGAGGAATGTCGATTCAGCAACTCAACCCTGAAGGTGACTGAAAATGGAAGAGATGACCCTAGTAGCGCCCCAAGAATGTGAACAAACGGGCATTCGCAGAGGGTTGCTTGAGACCTTGGCGCTGAAAATTCTGTATCTGAATGGTGAAATGACCTTGCCGGAGTTGGGCCAGCACATGTGCGTCAGCCTGGGAGTCATCGACCAAATCTTTCAATTCTTCCGCAAGCAGCAGCTTTGTGAAGTGAAGGGAATGACAGGGGGCACGCATCGCATTGTCGCAAGCACAGAAGGAAAAGTGCGAGCTGTCGATCTCCTCTCGTTGAGCCAGTATGCTGGGCCCGCGCCAGTGTCGCTGAGCGATTACCATGCCCGCGTTCGAGAGCAGGGCGTGCAACAAGCGCAGATTAGCCCAGATGATCTTCGTCGCGCATTTGGCCCCCTTGTTCTCGATGATGACCTTATTTCGCGGATCGGTACGGCAGTTGTTTCGAACACTTCCATTTTCCTGTATGGACCTCCCGGAGCCGGAAAAACGAGCCTCGCTTGCTACATTCCCGAAATCTATAACGACAGTGTTTGGGTGCCCTATGCCGTTGAGGTCGATAACCAAATCATCGCCGTTTACGATGCCGGAGTGCATCGCAAAAGCAATGATGTGCTGCCCGAAGAGTTCGACACGCGCTGGGTACTGTGTCATCGCCCCAGGGTGATCGCTGGCGGCGAGCTTTCTGCCGAGATGCTCGACCTGCAGTACAGCAGCGCGAGCCGCTACTACACCGCGCCGTTACAAATGAAGGCGAATAACGGTGTGCTGATATTGGACGACTTCGGCCGCCAGCGGATGCGGCCGGACGAGCTTCTCAATCGCTGGATGACGCCGCTCGATCGCCGCCTCGATTTTCTTTCCCTCCCGGGCGGCAGGAAGTTCGAAATTCCCTTCGACCTGTTCGTCGTATTCTCTACGAACCTGGACCCGCGTGAGCTTGCGGATGAAGCCTTCCTGCGGCGCATACCGAACAAGATCAAAGTGAATCATGCAACTCCCGGGAATTTCTGCCAGATTTTGCGCAATGAGTGTCTGGCGCGAGGAATTGCGTGGGATGAAGATGTGCTCGAGCGAGCGGTTCTATTTATCACCGATGAGATGAAACGGCCCTTGAGCCAGAGCCTTCCGCGCGACTTGCTCAATCAGATTTCCTGGGCTGCTGTCTATCAGGGTGAGGTTCCTCGTCTCACGGCAGAGGGCATCGAACAAGCTTGCCGCAACTATTTCCTTCCCGTGGAAAATTAGCGCCGGTCTAACCCCTTGGCCAATGCGTGACAAGCTAACGGCCCTAGCGCGCAATCTTGCCGCTGGGAATCTCCATATATCCCGCGATGGAATTATGTTCGATTTTCGTAGCGACAAAGTGGAGCGGGACAGACTCTCCGGGGAGCACGAAGTCCACCATTTCATCGACGGCGCGATCCTTGAACTCGACAGGTTTGTCATCGAGGAACACCGATATCGAGTAGCGCTGCCGCCTCGCATCGGAGCTTTTCAATTCCAGCGAGACAGGCCCCACGATCTGTGGCCGGGACCCGCGATGCAATTGGAAGGGAACGGCAAAATGCCGAGTCTGCGCGCTTAGCTGGCCAATTTCTTCTTGCGTTTGTGAGATCTCCGCTTGCTGCGACCCGACTGCGCCAACCACGTCCGTCAATCGCTCCGCGGTCGCTTGCCACGCGTCGTGATCAGCAGCTGTGGCGTTCGTGGAAGAACTGTTGACGATTTGAGGAGCAGCGGTCGAAACCTGAGGTTGCGATTGAGGCGCAGGAGCGTCCGCGGAAGAATTCGTCGGCGCAGGTTGGGATGAACGAACTACTTTGGAAACTTTTGCCAGTGCAGGCTCGGCGGCGCTCGGAGAAGATTTCATGTGCGCCACGGTGCGGAGCTTCTCCAGACGATCCAGACGCTTTTCGATGCTCGATAATTGCTGCTGGATTTTCGCAAGGTTGCGATCGTGCGAAGCAACCGGCGCAGGGGGAATGCCTGCCATGATTATTTTGTACCCCACTGCTCCGGCCCCAGCGAGCAGCAGAACAACCAGAAAAACTCCCAGGCCGCGAAGCCCGGAGCGCGATGGCTGAACTGCCGGTGACGTGAGCGTTGGCCGATTGAACTCGGTGTCTGCCATGTCCTCTCCCTGCACTCCGACCGCAGCGACAATCAGCGAATGGAAACGTGCGTCGGATAATAAACGGCCAAATGAAGCAGAACGTCGCGTATCTCGCGCGGCAAGAGGCCAATCTCCTGCTCCGCGGAATCGAGCCGGTCATCCGACATTTTCACGCGATACTTTCCCGGCGGCACGATCAGCAGGATTGGCGTCGTTCCAACAAACGCTCCATTTAGCCAGATGCGCGCTCCGTTGGGATTCGACCGCAACAGTATTTTCGCGGCGTCCTTGCCGGCTTTCTTTTCGAGCGCGCGTCGATTGACGACTTCCTCAGGCGGGCCAGTTGGAATTCTCAGATAGCTTGACCCTTTTCCTTGCCCGCTTGGAGCTACTGCGCTACCTGCCTTGGGAAGCGTAATACTCCACTTAGGTGCGTTCGCCTTGGGTACGTTCGCCAATCCGGCGGTCTTCGCTGCAGCCGATGACGTCGACCCGGCATATTCAACTGTATCCTGTGCCCAGGACGCCTGGTAGGTCGTGAACACCGCAAGACAAAGCAGGCAGAGAGGCGCCCATCGGTAGAAGGGTTTCCCAAGTCGATTCCGCATTCTCATAGGAAGAAAAGTCAAAAAATCCGGCTGCCACTGGTCTGAGACCGTAGGGTCTCAAAGCAGGATCGAGGCCAAACGGCACCTCAATTTGCGAAGCAGAGGCCCCGAAGAAACAGAAACAAAAATACTTGCTGCCGCCTTGCAAGGATGCCCCCGTACATTGCGGACGCCGACGGGTGAAAGTGACCGAAAGCGCTCACTCTCGATGCGAATGTGTATCTGCTTGGTGACTAAGTGCTGTTAGCGCGGCGTGCAGGGCGCTACGGGTTGGTCATCAAGGGCTAGAGTAATTGGAACATGACGTGCTCCACAGGATCACCGATAGGACCGATAGGAAGGGTAGTAGTGTGTGTTCGCGCCCTCGCTATCGCTCGGCGCAATATTGTTACGGACTGATTGAAAGTCGAGGGCGCTCCCTGGCTCTCAAAGAGCGCAGCTCTTTGACGGTGGCCGCAGCGCCAGCAGTTTTTGCAAGGACAGAGTTAGGCGCAGCGAAACTCGCGGCGAAGCTTGAGGAGCAACACGGGGCCCGCCGGACTTTTCAGACGCGTGGTCGCCTGCAAAATGTCGATAACGCAAAATCCGGTCTACATGTTCCGCAAATCGGTGCCCGCGCGATTTGCGCCAACCAGCCCATCCTTTGCCATTTCGCTTTTACTGCACTGTTCCTTTGCGTTTCTGCTGTTCCACGTGCCCCAGGCATTTTCGTCAAGGCCGGAACTAGAGGTGCGTGAAGCCCCTAAAGAGATTTATTACATCGTGCCGATGTTGGATGCTTCCAAGACCTTGCCTCACATCGGCGTACGAAAGATGAGCGCTGATGTCCGCAGGGTCCCAAAGACAAGTCCACGTTCGGCTTCAAACAATGCCATCTTTCAAGGGAATCTTGCGATTGTCTCCAAACCGGTGCGGCCCGATAATACGCGCCAAACGATTCTTCAGCCCAACACGCCTCCAGACATTCACATTGCCGTCGAGTTGAAGTTACCCAACGTGATCATGCAAATGGCTTCGGCGCGGTCTCCGAAGGCGCCCTTACCGGTTGACGCTGAAAATGCAAGACCCGTGGCGCGGCGGCAACGAACCATTGACGCGGAGGTTCCGCAAATTCCTTTACCCGCAAGCGCTCCAGCGCCGACACCTTATCTTCCCAATCCATCTAATTCTCAGTCGCAGTTGCCAGTCCCTTCCTTTTCCGTTGCAAAGCCTGTTCTCGCGCAACGTAAGACCGCTTACGCGAGCGACATCCCGGCTCTCCCCAATCCGGCGGCGCCAGAAACTTCCGTCCCCGGCATCTTGGACTCCCAAACACAGCCGCCGATTCCTTCGTTCTCCGTTGCGAAACCTGTCCCCGCGCACGGCGCAGCGATGGAGGCAAGCTTGCCGAAGCTTCCCGGCGCGCCAGCCCCAAAATTGCCCATGACTATCGCCTCCGGCTCTCGATCGAATCTGCCAATGCCTTCCATTATCGTCGCCAAACCGGTCTCTACTCAGAGGCCGCTGGCCGAAGCGAGCGTCTTGCCTGCTGTCCCAAATGCGCCAACCGCAACGCCGCTGCCGCCCAATTTTTCCGGCACTCAGTCGAATCTGCCAATGCCTTCCTTTACCGTTGCTAAAGCCGCCCCTTCGCAACGGACAACAGTGAACCCAAACAGCGCGCCCGTAGCGCCCAACGTCGGCGAGCTTGTCATAATCGGAGTGGATCCTCCGCCTGCTGTCTCTCAAATCGTGCTTCCGCCGGGCACACGCCTCGGAACCTTCGCCATATCTCCCGCTACAAAATCGCCGGCATTGTCAGGGGGTACACCTGGCACATCGGTCGCCGGAAACCAGGGAGCCAGTTCGCGCGGAGGGGACGAAAAAGCAGTCTCAGGCGATGGCGGCGCAAAGGCAGCATCGACGGGGACGTTGATTGTCGGCAACCCTGAGAGCGGCAAGAGCGAAGCTCCGGGCGCTTTGGGGCCGGCTTTGCCTCCAGACATGATCTTCCCCGTGAAGTGGGAATCGCCGTTTCGCAAGAACACGATGGTTGTCTCGACGGGACCGACAGGCGGCGGGGGGCTTAGCGTCTACGGGATCCTGGACTGCGGAAAGATATACACAATCTTTTTGCCCATGCCCGGCAAGAACTGGACGATGCAATATTGCGCCGAACCGGTGAGCCCTCAAGACCCGCCTGCAGCCTCAGACTCCGTTGTTGTCCATTGGGGAAGAGGAATTGTGCCCCCGGAGCCAGAATCCAAATTCGATTTTCGCCGATTGCCCGTTCCGCATGACGAGTTGGGCAAGATGATCGTGCTTAAGGGTATCCTTAAGGCGGACGGAACTGTCGCAGACCTCCAAGTATATCGGGGAACTACACGCGAGATGGACGAAGCGGCCCGCGTTGCGTTCGGCCGATGGAAATTCAAGCCTGCTTTGCGGAACGGAGTACCAGTCCCCGTGCAGCTGCTGATTGGAATCCCGCCAAAAGTTCAGTAAGCCTCGCCGCATACCTTATCCGCGGCTGAGTTTGCACGAAACTTCGCACAAGCCACGCCAGTAAGGTTCCCAGTTTGCGCAAAAGATTACCGCCGGAAATTGTCGGCGTCACCTGTTGGAGACGCTCTGTATCCAAATTGCCACCAAACGATAAGGAAATAAACGACTTAAAAATCAGTTTTGTCAGAGGTGTACTTTTGCAATTTTGGGAGATGCGCGTGCTAAGTGTACACAATCGTTCCCGACTGTAACCGAAAGTAGCAAGTTCATATTCAAGATGACGTCTAACGACGGGCCTAAATCGCGGCGGTAAGTGCGGCCATATTCGGCTGCTAGATAGGACTAGCCTTGAACAACCCGATTATTCAAGTCTGTTTCTTGACTCAAGACTCGCGCTTGGCCAGTGCCATTGGAAACACATTGGGCGAGGGTTTCGAGACCCGTACAACCAACGAGTGCGAGACCAGCCGGATGCCGGAAATACGGACCGCATGCGACGTGGTTCTGCTGGATTTGCGGTCCGCGGTCAAGCAAGGAGACTCCGAAGCCGGTCTCCAGATAATCGATGAAATCAGCAAGATTCCCTCTTATCCGCCGATAGTCGTGCTGTTTGACGCAGATGACCGGCGACTGCTCTTAGCAGCGATGAGCCGGGGCGCATACGACGGCGTGACCGCTCCGCCGAACATAGCCGAGCTTCGCCTTGTGCTTCGCCGCGCCAGCAAGTTTCACGAAACGCTGGTGGAACTCCATAAGCTGCGCGCCGATGCTCGAGGGTCAGGCCAGCTCCGTGAGCTGCGCGGAACCTCCGCGGCAATGCAGGAGCTTTTTGCACTGGCGCAAAAGATCGCTCCGTGCGACGTCAGCGTTCTGATTACCGGCGAAACCGGCACCGGCAAGGAATTGCTGGCGCGCGCGATCCACCAGATGAGCACCCGAAGCGCTCGTCCCATGGTCGCATTTTCTTGCGCGAATTTGCCCGAATCCCTGGTCGAAGATGAACTCTTCGGTCACGAAAAAGGCGCGTTCACGGGAGCGGTCGCAAGCCGCTGCGGCCGGTTTGAAGCCGCGAATCACGGCACTCTGTTTTTGGACGAAATTGGCGACTTGAGCCTCGGTCTGCAACCGAAGCTGCTGCGTGTTCTTCAGGAGAGGAGCCTGCATCGCTTGGGCAGCAACACGACTATCAACATCAACATTCGCCAGATCTGCGCGACTCATCGAAACCTCGCCGAAATGGTTGAACAGGGCAAATTCCGCGAAGACCTCTACTATCGCCTGAACGTAGTTCAGATGCATTTGCCGCCGCTTCGCGAACGGCGTGACGATATCCCGCTTCTGGCCCAGTATTTCCTCGACAATTTCGCGCAGCAATTCGGAAAAAAAACGCGCCGCTTCTCCCTCGCCGCGATGCATGCTCTCGAAGAATATCCCTGGCCAGGAAATGTGCGCGAACTGGAGAACGCGGTGCAGCGCGCCGTGGTTCTCTCCGATGGCCATACGCTGGACGCTTGGCAATTCCCCACAGTAGTTCGAAGAGACCATGACGCGGGCCAGTTTGCCGGCTCCTATGCGCAGGAGGTCCGCCAGTTCAAGAAGAGGCTCGTGTTGCGTACTTTGCGTGAATGCGGATGGCAGAAAGCGGAAAGTGCGCGAACCCTTGGTATGGCGCGCGGTTACTTACATCGGCTGATTAATCAGCTGGGGATTGATGAGGGGCAAAACGGATCAGCCAGAGAGCAATTTGCGGAAACGGTGCGTCCTGCGAAACAGTTGATGTGAGAAGCGGCAGCGAGACCCCGAGCTTAATCCATATGATTCCCGCTGACAGCGCTTCTGATCAATCGAACGCCACAAGGGAGTTGTCCCTCGCAGAAAGCCCATTCCTACATCTTCTGGAACGCGCACAGAATGAAGACGGAGGCTGGGGCTTCCAGCCCGGTCGCTCGAGCCGCGTGGAACCCACGTGCTGGGCGCTCTTAGCGTTACTGCAACTGCAAGCACGCGAAAATGTGAAAGAACGACTCTCTCGAGGAGTGCAATTCCTTCGCGCTTCGCAGTTGTCCGACGGCTCATGGCCCGCCGCTCCCGCGCAGGAAACAGGCTGCTGGGTCACTTCGCTTGCTTGCTGGGCCCTTCTTGCAGCCAAAGATTCGTCGGGCGCCGCCGAAAAGGGATTGCATTGGCTTTGTGACGACTGGCCAAAGGATAGCTCGCCATGGCGGCGTTTCATCGCGCATTTCTTTCACAAAGACATTGCCCGCCACAATGATTCCTATCGTGGCTGGGGATGGACGCCGAGGACGGCCAGTTGGGTAGAGCCGACGGCGTTTGCGCTCATCGCCATGAGCCAGTGCCCGCCAGATATGCTTCCTCGCAGTGCATCGCGCCGCCGGCATTTGGCGAAATTCCTGTTGTACGATCGAATGTGTCCCGGTGGCGGATGGAATTGCGGAAATCCTCGCACCTACGGAGTTGCCGGTGAATCGCTCATTATTCCAACCGTCTGGGCGCTCCTCGCGCTGCGCAACCAGCAAGGCCGCTCCGAAGTCGAGGCCAGCCTTGCGTGGCTCGAAAAAAATCTGCTGAATATTCGAAGCGGCGCATCGCTTGCCCTCGCGCGCATATGCCTCGAAACATTCGGCCGCAGCGTGCCAATCCACGAGCAGGATGTTAGAACTTCATTTGACAAAAACGAATTCCTTGAAAATGTTCCGGTGACTGCCTGGGCCTCTCTAGCGTGCAATGCCCGGCCGCATTGGCTTGCCGTGGAGGTTCCGGAGACAGCGTAATCATGCCGGACGCATCCAAATCGCTGATTCCTTCGTTCCAGCGTCCGCCATCGCGCGTGGCGATTCGCCGCAACGCAAACTACGGACAGGATCTCTCATCACTCCTTTACGAAACGCTCCTTGAATTTGATCCGCCGGTTCGCGGCAAGACCGTACTCTTGAAGCCGAATTTTGTTGGACCGGATCCCCTCGGCGTGATGAACACGCATCCAGCTGTGATTGCCGCCGCACGCGACGGCTTTTTGCGCCTGGGAGCTTCGCAGGTTTTGATCGGCGACGGCCCAGCCATGGACCGCGATACCGAAGCAATCCTTGAATCTGTCAATCTGAGGGAATACGTTCGCACGCCGTCGCGAGTATTTGTCGATCTCAATGTGGACGATGTGAAATGCGTGCCGCTCAAGACCCGAGCATCCCGCTTGAAAGAGCTCTATCTGCCAAAAACAGTTCTTGGAGTCGATTTCCTCGTTTCCATGCCAAAGCTGAAAACGCATCACTGGGCTGGCGTCACGCTTTCACTAAAAAACATGTTCGGAGTTGTGCCGGGGAGCTGCTACGGCTGGCCGAAGAACGTGCTTCATTGGGCGGGAATCGATCGCTCCATCCTAGACATCAACGCCGCCGCGCGGCCGGATTTCGCAATCGTCGACGGAATTATGGGCATGGAAGGGAACGGACCCATCCAAGGGACTCCCAAAGAATGCGGCGTCCTTGTTCTGGGAGATGACCCCGTCGCGGTGGATGCCACCTGCTGCCGGATCATGGCGCTGCGGCCGCATAAGGTCAAATACCTCGCCGGCGCCGGCACGCTGCTGGGTCACCTCAATGCGGCCAAGATCAAGCAGCTTGGCGAGTCGATTGAGAGCGTGCGCACACCGTTTGCGGTGCTCAAAGAATTCAAAGCGTTGCAGGAGAATTAGGCTGCCGCTGCATAGACTCAGGACTCTTAGGACGAAGTTGAGCCGCATATGAGCGTGCAGAAATATGCAAAGCGCTTGGAATGCTGTTTCAGGATTATGGAACCTGGATTGCCTAAAACTGCTAATGAGCACACGTTGCGTATCGAAAGCGGCAACAGGGTTGGCTCTGCGCGGCAATCCGCCCGTGAGGACATCCCTTTTGCGCTCAGCGGATTCCAGGCATCGCGGGACGCCAACGTGGCTGTCTCAAGATTTCCTTAGGGTCGATGTGTCGCTAATCGTATACGGCCGAAGTGACGGACCGTTCACTTTTGTGGAGTTTCTTTAGCCTTTTGACGGAGTGGGTGGGCAATCGGCTCCAAAACCGACGCCCTGTACAGGCCCAATAAATTACGTGGAGGCCCTATGAAGCGCAACAAAGAGGCGGGCCAGGCATTGGTCTTGACGGCGGTAGCGCTGGTTGTCTTGATGGGCTTTGCAGGTTTGGCAATCGACATGGGCGTGCTGCGCTACGAAAAGCGCCTCCAGCAAACCGCCGCCGATGCCGCCGCCATTGCCGGCGCTAACAACCTCGCTTATGGAGGCGTAACCATCGGCGCGCAAAACGCCGCAGCAACAAACGGCTTTACGGATAACGGTGGTGGCCAGGTGAGCAATTGCAGCACGTCCACTAATCCGCCAGCCGCTGTCGGCACTGTGTGTGTGCAGATTAACAACCCGCCATGCGGGACGGCCTGTGGGGGGCCCATTGACGGACCCCACAATGGCGATCCCAACTATGTCGAAGTCCTTGTTGCGGAAGTGCATTCCACTTACTTCATGAAGGTCCTGGGAATCAACAGCGAAGCAATAACGGCGCGAGCCGTGGCGACGGATCTGAGCGGAGGAGCGAACAGCGGATGCTTGTATACCCTCGGTCCCCCTTCCTCCAGCATTGAAGGAGTGAACATCAACGGAAGCGCAGTCCTGAATGCTACGACCTGTGGAATCGTAGACAATGGCGACTTCAACACCAAAGGGAATAAGTTGATCGTTAACGCGGGCACTTTCGGCGAGTCGGGAAACACCAATGCAAGTGGCCCAGGTGGTACGGTTACATGCACAGTCACGCCTAATTCCTGTCCGACGCCCAATATGCCCGCATCGGGAAATCCATTGGGTTACCTCACTCCTCCATGTTCGCCGTGCACAGGAGGCGGCTCCATTAGCATCAACGGTAATGGCAACTTCTCAGGGTCGGGTGTGACCTACAACAACGGCGTCTATACCATCAGCCCTGGAACATATAATTCGATCTCCATTTCAGGCACTGGCGGCGGGAACACCGTGGTTTTCAGCCCGGGCCTCTACATAATCGATGGCAGCGGCGGCATGACGATACCGGGAAACGCCACGATTAGCTGCGGATCAGGCTGCGGCTCGGGCACAACTGGCACAGCGGGCGTAACGTTCTATTTCACGGGCCAAGCCACGATAAACGTCACCGGTACGCCCAATATCCAGCTCTCGGCGGGCACCTCACAATATCCAGGAATCCTGATGTATCAGGATCCAGCAGACACTAACACCACCGGACCCGCGCTGGGAGGCAACAACAGCAGTTTCTTTACGGGCGCGCTGTACTTCCCGTCCGACCAGCTTACCTTCTATGGGAACAATACCAGCTACAGTGTCGGCATGGTGGTGTCGGATTCGATTAACCTGAGCGGCAATCCCACAGTTAATCTGACAGGCAATGTCGGTTTAGGCCCCGGCGTAAGTCTCATCAAGAACGCTGTACTCGTCGAGTAAACGATGAAAGCGAACGGCATCATACGACCGCGTCCAATAAAGGGCAGCCACATTTCGCCCGCGCGAGGAATTTTGCGCGCGCAGTCCGGCCAAACGCTTGTCGAGGTGGCGCTGCTGACCCCATTGCTGCTGCTGTTGGCACTCGGCGTCATCGAGATGGGCCGCTACGCCTATATCAGCATACTAGTCGGAAACGCGGCGCGGGCCGGCGCGGCCTACGGGGCACAGAGCCTACCCCAGTCAGTGGACACCGCGGGCATTCAGACCGCAGCGGACAACGATTTCCAGAATAACGGTCAGAACGTAAGCAACCTCTCGGTCACCTCCTCCACATCGTGCGGATGCGACAGCAATGGGACGATTACCTCGGCCGTCTGCACTACTGGTCCCAACCCCAGCGCGGGTACCTGCGCTTCCGGGCACTGGGTAGTTTTGGTTTCGGTAACTGCGTCGGGAACTTTCAATTCGCTGTTCAGTTATCCGGGAATTCCCTCATCCATCACCGTGAACCGGACGGCGACAATGCGGGTGGCCTCAAATTGAGACGCCGAGGCGAATCATCAGGGCTGTCGCATACTCACCGTGTGACATCGCGGCGCTGCGGCGCTAGGCGGCTTAAAGGGAACGCCGGAAGCACTCTTGTCGAATTCGCGTTTGTCTTCATCTTGTTCATGACTATGCTGCTTGGGATCGCTGGCTTTGGCCACGCGCTCTACTGCTATCACTTCACATCGGAAGTGGCGCGCGAGGCGACGCGCTGGGCCATCGTCAACGGCTCCACTTGCACGGATGACGGGAGCTGCGCTGCCCCCGCCACCCCCGGCGACATTCAGACCTTTGTGACCAACCATATCCCGCCCGGCATCACTGCCAGCAACGTCACCACCACAGTGACGTTCAATCCAGCAGCTACGCCCGGCTGCGCGCCTTCCAATGCGCCCGGCTGCACCGTCGAGGTCACCGTGAGCTACCAGTTCAGTTTCATTTTTCCTTTGCTGCCTACCAATCCTCTCACTATGTCGAGCACGTCTGAAATGGTCATCGCCCACTAGGAGGACTTCGACACTCAATGAGCGAATCCGGATACGCAATCCAGCCTGATGCGGCCAGCGGCCAGTTGACTCCGCATGCCGCGCCCGCCAGCGCAATCTCTGGCGCTGATGTCTTATTGCCCCGCGCCGCAGCCAAAGCCAAACCGCACGCTTCGCGCCTGCTGTGGCTGGTCTCGTTCCCTGCGATGCTCGGAGCTTTTCTTGTCGCCAGAGTTTTCGCGTCCATGCGCGCATTCTTTGTGGATCCGGACCTCTGGTGGCACATCAAGAACGGCGCAGACATCCTCGCGACGCATCATTGGCCCACCACCGATCCTTATTCGTTTACTGTGGCCGGACAACCATGGATGAGCTGTGAATGGCTTGGCGATGTTTTGCTTGCTGCTGTCTCCCGAATCGGCGGAGTCCTCGGCCTAGACATTTTGCTCATCGTTCTCGGCAGCGCGGTGATGATTGCGCTCTATTACCTCGGCACGCTGCGCTCCGGAAATTCGAAGGCGGGCTTTCTTGCTGCAGGGCTGGTGTGCTCCTTGGCTTTCGTCTCTTTCACACTGCGTCCTCAGATGCTCGGCTATCTTTTCCTCGTCCTCACAATGATTGCGCTGGAATTTTTTCGGCAAGGCAAGCATCGTGCCATCTGGTTCCTTCCCCCGCTGATGCTCGTTTGGATCAACACCCACGGCTCCTGGATTATTGGCCTCGGAGCAATCTTTGCGTATTGGATTTGTGGCCTGAAACAATTTCAGCTAGGAGGAATCGAAGGGAAGGCTTGGACCTCTTCGGAGCGCAGGCAGATTTCCTTCATTTTCATGCTCTGCCTCGCCGTGCTTCCCATTACGCCATATGGCACGCGATTGGCCGCTTATCCCTTCCACGTCGCCTCGTCGCTCCCTCTCAGTTTGACATACGTTACGGAGTGGTGGCCGATGCCCTTCAACACTTCCGGAGGAAAGCTCTTTCTGGCGATTCTCCTCGGTTTTCTAGTTCTTCAGATTGTCTACCGCTTTTCCTGGAGGCTTGAGGAACTCGCCCTTTTTCTCTTTGCCACGACGATCACGTGCATTCACATGCGTTTTGTTCTAGTTTTTGTCCCATTCTTTGTGCCGCTTCTCGCAACGACTTTCGCTCGTTGGCTCCCACTCTACGATCGGCGCAAAGAGCATTACGCCTTGAACGCCGTTTTGATCGCCGCGGTGATCGCAGGGATGCTCTGGTTCCGTCCGACGCAGACGAGCATACAGGACAGAATAGAGGCACGCTTCCCGGTTGGGGCTGTCAATTACATTCGCCAGCATTCCGTGCCCGAGCCGATGTTTAACGCGTACAACTTCGGTGGTTATTTGGTCTGGTCTCTTGATCCTGGGCGACAGGTTTACGTCGACGGGCGCAGTGAGCTGTATGAAGCCGGCGGCGTGCTCGGCGATTACATACACATTGCCAACTTGAGTCCGGGCGCTCTGAAGCTCTTGGCCGATTATCACGTGAAGTCCTGCCTGATGGAGCACGACGCCCCGCTGGCCACGGTTCTCGCTGCTTTGCCTGAGTGGAAGAAAGTGTATTCCGACGGTACCAGCGTGTTGTTCGTTCGCCAGGATTCTTCGACTGTTTCGAACTTACCATCAGCGGAAAGGAAATGAACATGAGCCCAGAAATGTTCTCCCATCGTCCGCGAGTGCCGCATCCCGCCGATCCGGGCATTCGCCTTTCCGTCGTCGTGCCCTGTTTCAACGAGGAAGACGTGATTTACACGACACACCACGCCCTCACATCCGCGCTTAAGCGCGCGCCTCTGACTTTCGAGATTATCTACGTGGACGATGGCAGCACGGATGCCACGCCTGAGTTGTTGCGCGAACTGCAAGCGCAAGATTCTCGCGTGCGCATTGTGCGTTTCTCGCGCAATTTCGGTCATCAAATCGCGATTACTGCGGGCCTCGAGCACGCGTCAGGCGACGCGGTGGCCGTCATTGACGCAGACTTGCAGGACCCGCCCGAAGTCATTCTCGAATTCCTACAAAAATGGATTGACGGATACGATGTGGTGTATGGCGTCCGCACGCAGCGCGATGGCGAAACGGCGTTCAAGCTTTGGACCGCGAAATTTTTCTACCGCTTCATCAGTAAGCTCTCCGAAACGCCCATTCCGCTGGACACCGGCGATTTTCGCCTGATGGACCGCACTGTGGTCGAAGCCCTGCTTTCCATGCCCGAACGCGACCGCTTTGTGCGCGGGATGGTGAGCTGGCTCGGTTTCTCGCAAATCGCCGTTCCTTACCGGCGTGCGGCGCGAGAGGCAGGCGCGACAAAATTTTCGCTCTTTAAGATGATGCGTTTTGCCACCGACGGAATTGTCTCTTTCTCGATTTCGCCTCTTCGACTCGCCATGTGGACGGGTTTCGCCGCTTCGGGAGTGGCGATTGTTGGAATTGTGCTGGCCCTTCTGGAACAGTGGTTCGGCGTGGCGGGACTGGTCAAAGGCTGGACCAGCACTTTCATCGCGGTTCTCTTCATGGGAGGGGTACAGCTGATCTGCCTGGGAATCATCGGAGAATATGTCGGTCGTGTTTATGGAGAGTCGAAGCGACGGCCTCTCTACATCGTGCGTGAAAAGGCCGGTTTTGAAAGCCCCGCGTCGGAAGTGCGGAAGCTGCGTGCAAAGGCGGCGGCTTTTTAAATGGCCGTTCGGCAGCAATTAGAGGACGCGCTGACGCATCGGGAAGCCGTCTTTCACGATGCCTGGGCCAGCCACACACGGTTAGACGACATTCTCGTCCGCGAGTGCTTTGAGGCGCCCACGGCGATGGAGAATCAATTCATTCTGGGCCGCATGGGCCCTCTGCCCGGCAAGACCCTACTGGATATAGGCGCGGGTCTAGGCGAGTCGTCGGTGTATTTTGCTCTTCAAGGCGCGAATGTCACGACCGTGGACGTTTCGCCGCAGATGGTGTATACGGTTTTAAGGCTCGGCAAGAAATTCGGCGTGGAGTTGGAGGGAATCGTTTGTGAAGGTGAGAATTTGAATGTGCCGAGCGACCATTACGATGTCATTTACATTGCGAACACTATTCATCACGTTCAGGACCGCGCGTCTCTCTTTCAGCAGATGAGGCGAGCGCTGAAGCCGGGCGGCATGTTTTTCTCCTACGATCCGCTGATCTACAATCCGTTCATAAATATTTACCGTCGGATGGCCACCGCCGTACGCACGCCAGATGAATCGCCGCTCTCCGTCGCCGACGTAAAACTCGCCCGCAAATACTTCTCGCATGTGGGACACCGCGAGTTTTGGATTTCCGGGCTGCTGCTTTTTGCGAAGTACTACCTCGTGGACGGTGTCCACCCCAATGCGGACCGCTACTGGAAGAGAATCCTGCGCGAAAAGCCGGAAAGGCTCCGCTGGTGGTTCCCGCTGCGAGGACTCGACTCCGTTTTGACCCGCGTCCCCTTGCTCCGCTGGCTGGCTTGGAATGTGGTCATTTGGGGCCAAAAACCCACCCTTTAAGCCCGCGTTGGCTCTCGGCGTCACCAAAAAAGATAAACGAGGAGAAACGGGTGTCCACAAAGGGTAACTGTTTTCCTGCGCCTCCGACAAACGTCATCGGCGGATCTTGACTCCCGCGCTAATTAACACATTGTACGAGGGTTATTGGATTGTAGAGGATATGGCCTATGGCACGCTAGGTGCATATCCTTACGGAGCGGCGGAAGGCGGCATGGCTCTGTCGCGACATTTGTACAAATGAGAGGAAACAAACATGAAGAACCTTCTGAAAAGGCTGTGGCAGGAAGAGGAAGGCCAGGACCTAGTGGAATACGGCTTGTTGGTCGTCCTCGTTGCCCTTGCGGCGACGGCGGGAATGAGTGTTCTGGCGACCGACATCAACACCATGTTCGGCAGTGCGGGCACCAAGCTTACCTAAGCGACCGTGCGCGGAATGGCCTTGCGCGGCACGCTGGCTTCGCAAGGGTCATTTCGCTCGCAGTTCGGTCGTCTACTACTGGTAAGAATCAAGGAGGAGACACAAGTGAGGCAGATCATTCGGAGGCTATGGCAGGAAGAGGAAGGTCAGGACTTGGTGGAGTATGGCTTGTTGGTCGTTCTCGTCGCCCTCGCGGCAACGGCGGGAATGAGCATTCTGGCGACCGACCTTAACACCATGTTCGGCAGTGCGGGGACCCAGCTTACGTAAGCAGCGATGCATGGAAGGGCCTTGCGATTGGACGTTTCGCAGGGCCTATCCGGCACCCGGCATGTTATCGGGAGCTCCGCTTATTTCCCGAAAAGCACACAAGAGTTTGGCTGAAAATCGAGAGTTCCGTGACTTATAGAACCACAGAAAGCCTATGAACGCATACCAAGTGATGTGGATCGCGGCGCTCGCCCTCACGCTCCTTGCGGGCTGGACGGACTGGCGCTCGCGCAAAATTCCCAACTGGCTTACCGTCTCCGGCTTTTTCCTCGGCTTTACCGTCAACTTGGCCCTGTGGGGCTGGCGCAACACCAACTGGCACGGCGGAAAGGCCTCGCTCGAAGGCGCGGCGCTGGCATTGATTTTGTTCCTGCCTTTTGTGCTGCTGCGCGCGCTGGGAGCGGGAGACTGGAAGCTGATGGGCGCGGTAGGAGCGATGCTCGGGCCGGTGCTGCTGCTCTTCGTGATTTTCGGCAGCGTGTTTGTGGCCGGAATCATGGCCATCGTGGAAGTGATCCGCCGCCGGCGAATCAAAGAGACGGCGAAGAACCTGGCGGTGCTGGTTCAAGGCTTACTGACTTTCGGCGTGCGTAACCGCCCGGGCATAACCATTGATAATCCCGGGCTGATGAAGGTGCCGTTTGGCGTCGCGGTGGCGATGGCGACGGTGATTTGCTACTGCGCGGCTCTGTGGCGTTTGTGAAATTCGCGCGAGGGAGAGTCTGCTCATGAATCGTAACCGGCTGATTATCGGAATCGCAGGAGCGCTGCTTGTCGCGGTCCTGGTGAGTACATTTGTGTACCGGCAATACAAGCTGAGTGCAGGCAAGCCTGCCGCTCCCACGCAGTACATCGTAGTGGCGAACGAGCCCCTGCAGCTCGGCACTCGCGTGGACGCAAACAATCTCAAACTCATTCCCTGGCCGGAGGGCGCTCCAGTCGCCGGAATGTTCACGAAGATTTCAGATTGCGCTGGCCGCGCGCTCATCACTCCCGTTGCGGAGAACGAGCCCATTCTGGAAGGCAAGCTTGCTCCGAAAGCGGCGGGCGCGGGGCTGCCCGCGACTATCCCCGAGGGGATGCGCGCTGTTTCGGTCGCTGTCAACGACGTGGTGGGAGTGGCGGGGTTCGTGATCCCGGGAACGACGGTGGACGTGCTGGTGACGGGAAATATTACCCAGGAGCGCGGTGGCGGCCAGAACAACATCACCCGAACCATCCTCGAGAATGTGCGCGTGCTGGCCGCGGGCCAGAAAATCGAGCAGGATCAAAACGGAAAGCCGCTGACCGTGCCGGTGGTGACGTTGCTTGTTTCGCCCGAGGACGCCGACAAGCTGACTATGGCCAGCACCGAAGGCAAAATCCAGCTCGCGCTGCGCAATACGATTGACACGAAGCTAACGAACCCAGCGCCGGTGCTGCAGGCGGTGCTCTTCGCTGGCGTCGCGCCTCCAGCGCCGCGAAGGATCGTCAAAGGCCGGCCCGTGCCGCCACCGCCGCCCTATTCCATCGAGGTGATTAGCGGCGACAAGCGACAAACCAAGACGTTCGCGAATAGCGGAGTTGGAAGCTCTGAGAAAGAGTGAGGTCGCTGAAGAACCGGCAAAAATCGTATTGGTTTAACGATTCGAGCCGTATGAAATCGTATCATCTGTTCGATTTTGGCACTTGGAATCGGGAGACCAGTCCCAGAGGAACCGAATGTACAAACAGCCCAGAACACCGCACCGGTTATTGAGTCTCGCAATTTTTATTGTGATTTTGTTGGTCAGCGCCGCGCGCGCCGTCGCGCAGCAAGGCGCTGCCTCGAAGCCGCCGCTTACAACCGCTTCGATTCCCGACGCCAATCAACAGCCGCAAGAATCGGGGAATCCGCAAACGCTCCACCTGCTCGTGGGACATTCGCTGCTGATCACTTCTCCTACGCGAATTAAGACCGTCTCGATTGCCGATCCCGCGATTGCAGAGGCGATCGTCGTCAGCCCGAATCAGATTCAGATCAATGGCAAAGCGCCCGGCGGGGACTCGCTTCTCATCTGGGACGAAACGGGGCAAAGCCAGGCATTCGATATTTCCGTGGACATCGACATTTTGGGCCTGAGCCAGAAAATTCACGAGATATTCCCGTCCGAGCCGGTGCAGATTGAGACATTCAACGATGTGGTTCTGGTCTCGGGGCGGGTGTCGTCTCCTGAAGTCGCAAACAAAATTCTGGAGGTCGTGAAAAGCGCTGCGCCCAAGGTTGCCAGCACGATGGAAGTGCCGGCTCCATACACTCCGGAAGTCATGCTACAGGTGCGGTTTGCCGAAGTGAATCGGCAAGCAGTCAGCGAACTTGGCGCCAATTTCTTGCGAAATTTTGGCAGCAACATGCCCTTGTCCGTCAGTACTCAGGAGTTTTCGCCGCCTCAACTGGGCACGACCTCAATCGTCTCGAACAATGGGAACACCACCACCACGACAACGTCAGGAAACCAATTCGCCATCAGCAACTTGCTGAATATCGCGCTATTTCGTCCCGACATCAACCTGGTGGTGCTGATCAAGGCTTTGCAGCAAAACAACGCCCTTCAGATCTTGGCGGAACCAAATTTGATGACGGAGTCGGGCAAAGATGCGAGTTTCCTGGCGGGCGGTCAGTTTCCGTATCCGGTGCTGCAATCGACCGGCGGGAATGGTTTTGCCGGGATCACCATCCAGTTCAGAGATTTCGGTATTCGACTGAATTTCACGCCAACGGTAACGCCCGAGGGGCTGATTCACTTGAAGGTCGCGCCGGAAGTCAGCTCCCTCGATTTTTCCAACGCGCTCCAAATTCAGGGCTTTTTGATTCCGGCGTTGTCGGTCAACCGCGCCGAGTCTGAGATGGATTTGCGCGATGGGCAGAGCTTCGCTATCGCCGGCTTGCTGGACAACCGTGTGACACAGCAGTTCGAGAAGATCCCCGGTATTGGCGACATTCCGATCCTCGGGAAACTTTTCCAGAGCCGTTCACTGACTAAGAGCCGCAACGAACTCGTGATCGTCGTCACTCCTCATATCGTGCAGCCACTGGCGGCAGGACAGTCGGCCAAGGAACCGGTGATGCCTTATCAGTTCCTGGGGCCAGCGACGCCCGCGAAGCCAAAGGCACCGAAATGAAGGCGCTGAGTATAACAAACTCGACCCATAGAAAGACGGATGCATGCTGACAGTTGCAATTGCAAGCGCGGATTCAGCCAGTTCGGCACAGTTGCTGGCCTGCCTGCAGCAAACTGGTCTGGTGAAGTCGGTTCAGCAGTGGTCAATGCCCGGCCCAAAATTGCCGGAGGGCGATGCGCTTCCGGACGTGCTGATTCTCGATTTATCACGCGATCCAGAGCCTTATTTCGCCCTCGGCGCAAGCGTGCGCAAGATTCGGCCGGCAATGAAGCTGGTCGCCTGCGCGCCCACAACGCCGCCAAATTCGCAGCTCCTCTTGGAAGCCATGCGGAGCGGGGTGCAAGACTTCGTGCCCAGACCGGTCAGCACGGACACCCTGAAAGAAATGCTGCTGCGATTTTCCGGAGAGGCAGACTCGAAGATTCAGTCTCTCTTGGATAAATTGATCGTGGTGATGGGCGCCAAAGGTGGCGTGGGCGCAACGACTGTGGCGGTGAACCTTAGTGTTCAACTGACGACCTTTGCCCGAAAACGGGTTGCACTGCTCGACTTTGCCCGTCCGCTCGGAAATGTTCATCTCTTTCTCGATTTGCAGCCGAAATTCAATCTCCGAGACGCAGCCGAAAATATAGACCGGCTGGACAGCCGTTTCTTTGCCGGCCTTCTGACGCACCACACGACCAAGCTCGAAGTTCTCGGTGGGGCAACCTATCCTGAGGAATGGCAGGCCATATCTATTCCGCATCTGGAACGCGTGGTCAATGTCGCCCAGAGCTCCTTCGACGTGGTTCTGTTGGACGTTGGCTCACAATTGTCGTCGGAGTGGGCGCAAATATTGCGTTTGGCTCGAATGGTGTTGATCGTTTCGGAGGCGAATGTGCCGTCGTTATGGACTTTGCAACGCAGGCTGCTTGCCTTATCCGGCATGGGCATTGAGCCCACGCGGGCGCGCGTAATCATCAATCGCTGGCACAAAGGTGATGAGGAAGTGCTCAAAAGCATTCAGAAAGATATCAGCCGGCCGGTATTCGCCTGCTTACCGAACGATTTCCGGAAAGCCAGTCAAGCAATCAATCTTGGAACACCGTTGATGGAAAACCATAACAACGTGTTGAGCAATCAATATCGGCAAATTGCCGCTCAACTCGCCGGGATGGACGCCAGCCCTGTCGCCAAGAAGGGCTTTTTTTCATTTCCTGCAAAGAGGTAAACGAGGATGCACAGCACTATTCCTGTTACGCGGACCGATTTTGCGGCCACCAAGGTGGCCATCCACCGCAAGTTGATACACAAGTTGAACCTCGACCGGCTGGGAGAGGTGAATCGGGAAGAAGTGCGCCGCGAAGTCGGCCATATTCTCGAGGCGCTGGTCGTCGGCGAATCCACGCCCATGAATTTGCAGGAGAGAGAGCGGCTGGCGCAGGAGGTGCTCGACGAGGTTTTCGGGCTTGGCCCTCTGGAAGGACTTCTGGCCGACAGCAGCATCTCCGACATCCTTGTGAATACTTACAAGCGCGTATACATCGAACGCAAAGGAATGCTTGAGCTCACACCCCTGCAATTCCGGGACGACGCACATTTAATGAGCATCATCGATCGAATCGTTTCCGCAGTCGGACGACGTGTGGATGAATCTTCGCCCATGGTGGATGCGCGGCTAGCGGACGGCTCTCGCGTGAATGCCATCATACCTCCCCTTGCAGTCGATGGTCCGTGTCTTTCCATTCGCCGATTCGGCCACGACCCGCTCACCGCCGAAGATCTAACCAGCAATAACAGTCTGACGCCGCTGATGTTGAATCTGCTGATCGGGTGCGTCAAAGCGCGCTTGAACATACTCATATCGGGCGGGACCGGAGCCGGAAAAACCACTCTTCTGAACGTGCTCTCTGGCGCCATTTCCGACCGGGAGCGAATCGTGACCATCGAAGACGCGGCTGAGCTACAACTTCATCAGGAACACGTCGTTCGCCTGGAGACGCGCCCGCCTAATATCGAAGGCAAAGGCGCGGTGGCGCAGCGGCAGCTTGTCATCAATGCACTGCGTATGCGCCCAGACCGAATCATCGTGGGCGAGGTTCGCGGCGAAGAGGCGCTCGACATGCTACAAGCGATGAACACCGGCCACGACGGCTCGCTTACTACGATCCATGCCAATACCCCCCGTGACGCTATTGGCCGTCTGGAAACGATGGTGGCAATGGCGAGTCTGAACATTCCTGATACAGCAATCCGCAGACAGATCACTTCGGCTCTGGATGTGGTCATCCAGGTTAACCGCATGAGCGATGGAACGCGCAAGGTCACCAGCATTGCGGAAATTACCGGCATGGAAGGAAACGTCGTGACCATGCAGGACATATTCGTCTTCCGCAAGCGCGGAATCCGCGAAAGCGGAGAAGTGATTGGAGATTTCACGGCCACGGGAATCCGGCCGAAGTTTACCGAGCGCCTGGTCGTTGCAGGCGTGCCAATGCCAATTTCCATGTTTGAAGTTGCAGCGACTGTCTAGGAGACTTTTCTGCAGGCCTCAACTTTAATTTCATTAGCAGCGAGTGGAAAGATGACTTTTCTGGCCGTTAGAAGCGCGCAGGAGCAGGAAGGAGATGTTGCATGGCATTCTTAATCGCCACAATGACGTTCCTCCTTGTAGCTGTAATTCTGATTTTCATCTGGATGTCCGTAGGGACCGATAAAAATCAGGAGCTGGTGCGCCGGCGAATGGAGTCCGTACAAAAGGCCGAAAAACGCGGCGAAGTATCGCTCTCATTGAAACTGGTAAGAGACGAGATGATGAGCAGCGTTCCCGCCCTGCATCGGCTCATGATGCGCTGGTCATGGGCCAGCAAGCTTCGCGAAATCCTTGTTCAAGCAGGGATGGAGATCAAACCGGCTAAGCTGGTCTTGATCAGCGCCGCACTGACGCTGAGCGGTTACTTGATCTGCGGATATTTTTATCCGCGCCTCCCGGTTCAAATTTTTTTGGCAGCAGCACTGGGCGTAGCTCCCTTCCTATTTGTCCTTTGGAAGCGACGCCGGCGCATCCGCCAGTTTGAGGAACGCTTCCCCGAGGCGCTGGACCTCCTTGGCCGCGCCGTTCGAGCTGGCCATGCTTTCACGACCGGCCTGGAAATGATCGCCAAGGAAGCGAGCGAGCCTGTTGCCAGCGAATTTCGCAAAACGTTCGAGGAGCAAAACTTCGGCATTCCTCTGCGCGACGCGCTCTTGAACATGAGCGAGCGAATTCACTCACTGGATGCCAAGTTTTTCGTGACGGCTCTGCTGATACAAAAGGAGACCGGAGGCAATCTCGCAGAAATACTTGACGGACTGGCCCGCGTGATCCGGGACCGCTTTCGCATTTACCGTGATGTGCGCACAAAAACGGCACAAGGGAGGCTGACAGCTGGAATCCTGATTGCCTTGCCTCCGGTCATGATGCTTGCCCTGGGCGCGCTGAACCCACATTACATGAAGATACTTTTCACCGACCCCAAAGGGCCGATCATTTTGTTGATCGCAGGCATCATGCAGATTCTCGGATCGGTAGTCATTTGGAAAGTCATTCATTTCGAAGTCTGAACGGCCAATAGGGAGAACGAAATGCTCTGGCTGATGACTGGAATTACGTTTTTAGGAAGCTTCGCGGTGCTCGTGTTCTTGCTATACGCATTTGCTACGCCCGAGCAGGGCGTTGCATCGCGCCTGGCCCGCCTCTTCCATGGCACGGAGCCGGTCAAGCGCCCAGCCTTTGCAGAGAAACAGAAAGAGATGGTGCGCAACACTCTTGCCACCATTGGAAAAGCTCTGCCCGAACCGGGATCAAGCCAGGGCTCGAAAACGGCGCTGATGATGATTCGGGCCGGGTATCGCAGCCCCAATGCTGTCCTGGCCATGCAGGGCGTGAAGGTTCTTTTGCCAGCGGGGTTGCTCGGCCTCGTCTTCGCGACAGGAATCTACCATCAGAATCCGATCATTTTCCCGTTAGTCGCCGCTGCCGTGGGCTTTCTGGCTCCTGATCTGTGGCTTTCCTCGCGCGTGCGGGCACGCCAGCATCGCCTGCGCAAGGGTCTACCCGACGGGCTGGATCTGCTGGTGATCTGCGTCGAGGCTGGTTTGGGTCTCGATCAGGCTTTGCTGCGCGTAGCGCAAGAGCTGCGCATTGCGCACCGCGAGCTGAGCGAGGAGTTGCAGCGCGTAAATCTGGAAATGCGAGTAGGAAAAACGCGTGTGGAAGCGTTGCGAGAGCTCGCCCGCAGGACCGGCCTAGAAGATATCAAATCGCTGGTGACCATGCTGATCCAGACGGAGCGATTTGGCACAAGCATTGCTCAGTCTCTTCGCGTGCACTCGGATGATTTGCGCACGAAGCGGCGTCAGCGCGCCGAAGAGATGAGCGCCAAGACGTCGGTCAAGATGGTGCCGGCGCTGGTTTTTTTCATTTTTCCGGCTTTGATGGTGGTGATCTTGGGCCCGGCAGTACTCGCGATAATGCGGGATTTCCCTAAGTAATGTGAAGGCAATTCGCAGATTTTCAGAAGTTGTAAGGCCTGATTCAACTACGCAACTAGGAGAGAAAAATGGACAATGTCACTTTGATTCGAGTGATCGCAGGCGTGCTGGCGGTCGTAGTTCTTTTTGTCATTGTTTGGCGGCGTAAGCGCAAATCTGTCGAGTAACAGTCATTCGCTGGGCCACGGGAAAAAATGGGTGTTGAACCTCGCCCGGGGAGCGGGCGAGCGGGGAGTAGTATGACCGATAATCACAAAAATGGTTCGATATATATCTACAACAAAACGCGAGAAACGTTTGTGGCCACGGAAGTAACCGTCGCCAACGATTACTTCCGCCGGCTTGTCGGTCTCCTCGGAAAAACGAAAAGGTGGGCGCAACTCGGCAAGGCTCTGTGGATTGTTCCTTCGCAGGGTGTGCACACCATCGGAATGCTGTTTCCCATCGATCTCATTTATCTGGATAAGGATAAGCAGGTGGTGCACGTAGAAGAATTTGTGCGGCCCTTCCGAATCTCCAAAGTTTCGTTGAAGACCAGAAGTGTGATCGAGCTGCCGCCCTACACGGTTTATCGCACGGGAACGCAAATCGGCGATCAAATTGAGATAACGCGTCTCGACTGACGAAACGCTCCTAGATTGCTCAGCACGTTTCGATTTCGCCGGCCGCCGACGTCGCTCGAGCGTGAAAATCTGAACATCGCGTCGGCTCTTCGCTATAATTGAAGCTGAGGCCAACGTTCATGCCGCAGCAGCAACCTTCTGGAATCTACATCGGCCGAATCTTCAAGATTCCCGTTTATCTGCACTACAGTTGGTTCATTATTTTCGGACTCATCACTTTTTCATTCGCAGAGCAATTCAAATCCCAGCATCGTGCCTGGAATCCTGCTCAATACTGGATTTTGGGAGCGATCATCAGTGTTTTCTTCTTTGCCTCCATCGTTTTTCACGAGCTTAGCCACAGCGTTGTGGCCATGCATTACAAAATTCCCGTGGACTCCATTACCCTTTTTGTCTTTGGCGGCATTTCGCGGATTAGCCAGGAAGCCAGCAGCGCCAAACAGGAATTCAACATCGCCGTCGCCGGCCCGCTCTCCAGTTTTGTGCTCGGCGGAATCTTCTTGCTGATTTCTGCATTCCTCACCCGGGGCAGTTTGATCTACGAAGCTTGCTTTTGGCTGGGCGGCATTAACCTCCTCCTAGGCGTTTTCAATCTCGTCCCCGGCTTTCCCATGGACGGAGGGCGCGTCCTCCGCGCCGCGGTTTGGGGCATTACCAAGAATTACGACAAAGCCAGCCGCATTGCCGCCCGTAGTGGCCAGTTCATCGCCTACATCATGATTGTGCTCGGAATCTGGGCCGTTTTTGAGCCAAATACCGCCGTCGGCCGCGTTATCGGTGGCGTCATCGGGGGTGTTTGGATCGCCTTCATCGGCTGGTTCCTGCTCTCCGCCGCGCAGGAGACTTATGCGCAAGTCGCCGTGCGCAACACGCTTGAGGGCCTCAACGCCGGCGACATCATGTCACCTGACGTGCCCACCGTTGCGCGCGACATTTCTCTGCACGACTACGTGCAGGAAGTTCTTCGCACCGGCCGCCGCTGCCACGTGGTCACCGGCAACGGCATGGCCGTCGGCCTCGTCACGCTCCATCGCGTTCAGAACTTTCCGCGCGACGAATGGGACAACACTTCCGTCCAGGCCGCCATGATCCCGCTGAACAACATCCATTGGGTCACGCCGACTCAGCCGGTCATGGGCGTCCTCGAGCAAATGCAGGCCAAAGACGTTAACCAGATGCCCGTTCTTCAGGAAGGCCACATCATCGGCATGATTTCGCGCGATTCCATCCTCCGTGTCATCCAAACGCGGCTGCGCGCTAGTCGCTTCGCCGAAAATAAATCTCGTTGAATCCCAAACCGAGCTCGTTCGCCGCAAAATCCGTAGCTGCTGGAATGCGCATTCCGCGGCCGCCATGCGCGTTCTGTCCCCCGTTCGCGCAAAAGCATATTCGAAAGCTATTTCGCCGGCCCAAAAAGCTTCTTCTTGGAGGGAATTTGCGGGGCCAGCTCTTTGGAGATTGCCAGAGCCTCAGCAGCCAGTTTGGATTCTGTTTGTCCAGCTTCCCGCTTGAATCCGACTCCCAGTGATCCAATCATTCGGCCCTGCGCGTCGCGCAGCGGAACGGACACGTCATATCCATCGCGTTCTTTCTCGACGTATGGTTTTCCGGTCTGCATCGGAGCCACATCGTCCTTCTCGCAGGCCTCGCCGACATCTCCAGGATCGGTGGAAGCGATGGTCTTGCATCCACTCTTCAGCCGAACTGCGATGCCGACCTCGTCAGCCTTCGGATGCCGTGCCTTGGTCTGCTCGACAAGCGCCTGGGCAAAAGTCTTGCTCTTTGCTTCTGGCCGGGCGACTGGATGACCTGAAGAGAGAGCCAGTATTGGAAACAGAGCAAGCGCCGCGAACAGAAAAATCTTCGTCTTCACATCTTCTTTCATAAACGCCTCCTAATTTCCAAGTTCAGAGCGGCGAAGGGGCCGGGCGGCGCAGATCGCGCTCCCGCAACTCTCAGACCTTAATGTAATCTCGCGGGCGCCAGAAACCTTGAATCCAAAATGAATCTTTATTCATCTTGGAAGTGGCTCTACGTCATGGTTTTCCCGCGCATTTCAAGCCGCGGCCGCCAAAAAGCAGCTCCCAGCTGGCGTATAATAATCACTGGCAGCTATGCGGATATTGCTCGTTGAGGACGAACGCAAAGTCGCGAGCTTCGTCGCTCGCGCATTGCGCGAAAATACTTACGCCGTGGACGTCGCCCCCACCGGGGAGGACGGCTTCCGCCTCGCCTCCGAAAATTCCTACGACGCGATCCTTCTCGACGTGCGTTTGCCCGGAATGACCGGCATCGAACTCTGCCGTAAACTCCGGCAGGAGGAAATTCAATCGCCGATTCTCATGCTTACGGCGCGTGGGCTCGTCGAGCAGCGCGTGGAAGGTCTCGACGCCGGCGCCGACGATTATTTGGTAAAGCCTTTCGCGCTTGCCGAATTGCAAGCGCGGGTGCGCGCCCTAGTGCGTCGCGGATTTCGCCGTGGCGAAGCCAAGTTGCGTTGCGAGGACCTGGAACTCGACCGTCATCGGCGCGTCGTCACTCGCGCCGGAAACAAAATCGCCCTCACCTCGAAGGAGTTCGCGCTCCTCGAACTTCTCCTTCTGCGTTCTCCCGATTCCGTTACCCGGAGCGAAATCATCGAGCACGTCTGGGATAGCCATTTTGACAGCGAAACAAATCTCGTCGACGTTTACATCAATCGCCTGCGGCAGAAAATCGATCAGACTCGCAGCGCAAAACTTGTGCACACGCTTCGCGGCGTAGGCTACCGCTTAGGCGCCCAAGAATGATCCCATCCCCGCAAAAAGCCGCCGTGGCAAAACACGCTCTCTCGCTGCGCCTTCGCATGATGCTTCTCTTTTGCTTTACTGTAGGCGTGCTCCTGCTGGCATCCTATACAGCAGTTTATTTTGCCGCGCGGAGTGTTGTTCGCGCTCAGTTGGACCGCCGCATCACAGAAGCGGCAGGCCTCCTCGCCGCCGATTTGAATTCCGATCCCAATGACGCCGACATTCTCGTTATGGACATTCCTGACGAGTACTTCGAAACCGTTGACCCTTCCGGGAAGGTCATCGCACTTTCGAAAAATCTTCATAACCACGTTATCGCCTGGCAAGCAAGCTCGCAAAATCCAGTGACCATCCGCGATTCAGTCCTCGGTTCGTTGCGCGTGCGCTCCACGCCAATCGATCACGCGAACGCCTCGGAAACTCTTCTTCTCGCCACTCCTACGCGCGAAACCGACCGGACTCTCGCCGGTTTTCGCGACCTGCTGCTGATTCTCTTCCCATGCAGCCTGCTGATTATCGGCGTTGTCGCCGCGTGGTACGTGGGCCGCAGTCTCGAGCCTATCGCCAGCCTCACTCGCGAAACTTCCCAAATGGCCGAACGCGTGAAATCCGCGGGCACCAGAGCCATTTCCATGCGTCCGGCGCAGAATGGCGCTCCGCTCGGCGCTGCCAATCGTGACGACGAACTCGGCCGCCTTGCTCGCGCTTTCAACGAGCTTTTCGTTTGCATGGAAAGCGCAGTTCTTCAATTGCGCCAATTTGTCTCTGACGCCTCTCACGAATTGCGCACTCCGCTGTCCATTCTGCAGGGGGAAACCGAGTTGCTTCTCCAGGAACCGCGTTCTCCCGCCGAGTATCATCGTGCCCTTGCCGTGATCGATTCCGAACTGAAAAAACTCAGCCGCATCGTCGAGTCCCTCTTTACTTTGTCCATCGCCGATGCCGGACAACTGCGCCTCGCGCGCGAGCCTCTTTATCTGAATGAAACTCTTGAAGAGGCCTGCTCGCTCATCGCTCCGCGCGCTCGCAGTAAAGGCATCCGCATCGAGCGCCAGCTCTCCGAAGAAGTCCCGTACATTGGCGACGAAGCTTTCTTGCGCCAGCTTTTCTTGATCTTTCTCGATAATTCCGTCAAGTATTCCAACCGCCCCGGCGCGATTCGCGTCGGCATGGCCGTCTCCAATGGAACTGTCCGCGTGCAATTTCAGGATGAAGGCGTGGGCATTCCCGCAAACCACTTGCCTCACATTTTTGAGCGTTTTTATCGCGTTCCGCAGGCTGACGAAAGTGATGCGCAAAGCGGCGGCGGTCTCGGCCTTGCAATCGCCCAGGCCATCGTGCGCGCCCAGGACGGCTCCATCGAATGTGTCAGCCAGCCGGGAAGGGGCTCCACTTTCACAATTTCCCTGCCCTGTGTGGCAGAATCTGTCTCCGTGGAAAGCTAAATAAAAATTAATCTTCACTTCAGGTTCGCTTCAACGCAGGGAGAATAAACTGGAAGTTCGATGACCGCGCTTCGACCGTCGTTGCAGAACACGTTTTGCCTTTACTCCGTCCGATCCAAAACGGAGTCCGCGTGAAATACACCTCACCGCCGAAAATTCGGAGATTGAACATGAACGCCGAAAAAACGAACCAGGCCGGCCAGTCTAGCGATCGCTGCGAACCATGCCGTGAAAAAATGCGCAGAAGCACGCTTCAAAACTTGTTCCCGGCCATTTTGGCTGCGTGGTGTTGTCTGTGCTTCGCGCCCGGCATCGCGCACTCACAAAACGCGGCCGCGCCGCCGTCACCTCCGCCAACTATTCAGTTGGCCGCGCCGGCTTCCACCAGCACCGGCCCGCCGCTCACTCTGAGCTTGGCCGATGCATTGACGCGCGCCGAAAAAAACAGTCCGCAATTTCAGGCGGCTGCCACACAAGCGAAGCTTGCGCATGAAAATCAGGTGCAGGCAAGAGCAGCGACCTTGCCGTCGTTCAGCTATCGCATGGATTATCTGAACACGCAGGGCAACAAGATTTCTCCCGTAGGCCGTTTCGTCACCAACGACGGCGTCCACGTCTATCGCGCCTGGGCGGTCGTTCACGAGGACATGCCCGGCAGTTTTTTCATCGGCGCCGGCCCGCGCCTCGCCGCTTACGGTAAAGCCCTTGCTGACGCACAGGAAGAAGTGGCGCGCCGCGGCCTGCGCGTCACCGTCACTCACGATTACTATGCGCTGCTCGTGGCGCAGCGCGCCTATGCCACCGCGCAGCAAAGCTTGTCCAACGCCCAGCATTTCCTGAAAATCAGCGAGGACCTCGAAAAAGGCGGCGAAGTGGCCCACGCCGACGTCATACGTTTTCAGCTCCAGGCCGGCCAGGCGCAGCGCGCTCTCGAGGACGCGCAGCTGGCCATGTCCAACGCGCAACTCAATCTCGCCGTGCTGCTCTTCTCTGATTTCAACGAGAATTTTACCGTCGTGGACGATTTGGAAACGCCGCCACCGCTGCCCAGTTTCGCCGAAGCCAGCGCCATGGCCCAAAATCGCAATCCGGATCTCCAATCGGCCCTCGCCGCATATCACGAGACGGGAATGAACGTTGCCATGGCGAGAGCGGCCTTCTTTCCATCACTCTCTATCGATTTCGATTACGGCATCGAAGCGAATGCCCTCGCGCTGCACAGCGTCAACACCACGAAGCCCGGCGTAGTTCAGCCCAACCTCGGCTACTTCGTCACCTATTCGCTCACTATGCCGGTCTGGGATTGGGGTTCAATGTGGAGTAAGCTGCACGCCGCCGAAGATCAAAAGCAGCTGGCCCATGTTGACCTAACCTATGCTCAGCGCAACGTGCTGGCGTCGCTCTACAGTTATTACAATCAAGCGGCGGTGGCGTGGAATCAGTTGACTAGCCTGCGCCAGTCCGCCGACCTGGCCGCGCGGAATCTTCAGCTGGTGACCATGCAATATCAGGCTGGCGAATCGCAAGTGTTGCAAGTAGTCGACGCGGAGACTTCTTTCGAACAGGCGCGCGACAACGAGTCTGCTGGCGAAGCTGCCTACCGCGACGCCCTCGCTACTCTCCAGACAATGACAGGGAGTTTCTGAGCGTGCTCAGCACAATTTGTCTGAGGAAAGTCGCCTCAGCTCTAATTTTTGCCGCCAGTCTCGCCGCCATTGGCTGCGGCGGCAACTCTGCCCCCGCGCCACAACCGGTGGTCGACGTGCACGCCGCCGCCGTTACGAAGAAAACGATCCAGCAGATTGTGTCTGCAGATGCGGAACTTTATGCGCGCGGCATCGCCACCATCGTGCCGAAGATCAGCGCTCCTATCGCGAAGTTTTACGTCAACCGTGGCAGCCATGTCCGCACTGGCGAGCTTTTGGCGCGGCTCGAAAACAAAGATCTTGCCGCGGCCGTCGAGCAGGCGAAAGGAGCGTACGAGCAGGCGCAAGCCAACTACGCCACCAGCACTCAGGAAAACCTTCCACAGTTAGTCCAACAGGCGCAATTGGATGTCAATGCCACGAAACAGGCCTCCGATTCCGCGCAGGCCGTTTATGAAAGCCGGCTGAAGCTCTATCACTCCGGCGCCATTGCGCGCAATCTTATGAATGAATCGCACGTCGCCTACATTCAGGCGCGCAACCAATATGAAGTCGCCTTAGCTCATCTCAAGGGCCTCGAAGCTGTCGGCCACGAGCAGGCTCTGAAGCTGGCCGAGGGCCAACTCGCCGCGGCCAAAGGCCAGTACGAGGCCGCTCTCGCCGATTTGCAGTACTCCGAGATTCGCAGCCCGATCAATGGCGTCGTCACTGACCGCCCCCTTTACGAAGGCCAAATGGCCACCGCCGGAACGCCGATGATGACCATCATGGACCTCGCGCACGTCATCGCCCATGCCTACATAGCTCCGCAACAGGCCGCGCTTCTCCATGTCGGCGATGCCGCGACCATGTCGCCATCGGCTTCGCAGGACGCGCACGCAGTTCCGGCGAAGGTCACCGTAGTCAGCCCCGCGCTCGACCCCAACAGCACCACGGTCCAGGTCTGGGTTGAAGCCCCTAATCCTGGCGATAAACTCAAGCCTGGCTCAACCGTGCACGTTAGCATGATCGCAAAAACGGTTAAGGATGCTCTGGTCATTCCGGCCGCCGCCGTGCTCACAGCGGATGACGGGAAAACTTCCGTCATGGTTATCGGCTCGGACCATCATGCCCATCAGACCAACATCACCACCGGAATCCGCGAGGGAAACGAAGTGCAAATTCTGAGCGGCCTCCAGGCCGGCCAGATGGTTGTGACCACCGGCGCCTATGGCTTGCCCGACCACACTGAGGTGAAAGTCGTCGCCAATTCCACGGAAGGCGGCGCGTCTGACTGACAAATATCGCTATGGCGCATTCCACTCCATCCAATCCGGCCGATTCCAAGCCACTTCAGACCCAGACGGAGTCTGCCGCCTATTGGTTTGCCCGCGAGCACAAATCCATCATTTTTTTGATCATCACTCTGGCCCTGGTTGGGGCCTATCTGATTTTCAGTATTCCCATCGCTGTGTTTCCCACCACGGATTTCCCTCGCGTCATTGTCGGCGTCGATAACGGCGTAATGCCTATCGACCAGATGCTTGTCACCATCACGCGTCCAATCGAGGAAGCTGTGAGCGGCGTACAGGGCATTCAAGACGTGCGCTCCATCACCAGCCGCGGCTCCGCCGAAGTCGATCTCTATTTCAGTTGGCGAGTGGACATGTTTCAGACCCTCCAGCGCGTTAACGCCGCCCTGGCGCGCGTGGAAGCTACTCTGCCTTCCACTGCCAAAGTGACCAGCGAGCGCCTCGAATTCTCCAGCTTTCCCATCCTTGGCTATGGCATCACTTCGAATACCCTTTCGCAAAGACAACTTTGGGAAATGGCCACTTACGACATCAAACCGCGCCTTGCCAGTCTCAATGGCGTCGGCACAATCCTGATTCAGGGCGGCCAAGTGCCGGAATTTCACATCGTTCCCGACCCGGCAAAGTTGCGCGTCACCCACGTCAGCATCTCCGACATCTTGGACGCGGTCCAGCGCTCGAACATCATCCAATCGCCCGGCCTTTTCCCGCAAAACCACGAGCTATACCTGGGTTTGATTACCGGACAGGCTCACAACGCGCAAGAACTCGGCAACATTTTCATCAAGAATTCGCCCGCCGGCGATCCGATCTATGTGCATGACGTCGCCAATGTGACACCTTCTTTCGAGCCGCACTTCACCATCGTTACCGCAAACGGACGTCCCGCCGTGCTCATCAACGTCAATCGTCAGCGCGCCAGTAACACTATGCAAGTGGCTACGGCAGTAAACACCGAGATGAGCAACATTGAAAAAAACCTGCCGCCGGACGTGCACGTGAGCACGTTCTATGACCAGTCGTGGATTGTCGGGCAATCCATCAAGAGCGTCCGCGACGCTATCTTGATCGGGCTTCTCCTTGCCTCCGCGGTGCTCGTGCTATTCCTGCGCGACTGGGGCACATCATTCATCGCCGGCATGGTCATTCCGATCAGCCTGCTGGTCACCTTCATCGTCATGCGCTTCCTGGGCGAAAGTTTCAACATGATGACGCTCGGCGGGATGGCTGCGGCCGTCGGCCTGATTATCGACGACGCCATCGTGGTCCTGGAAAACGTCGTATTGCATCGCGAAGCAGGCGAGGGCCGATTCGAGGCCGTCGCGCTCACTCTTCGCGAACTTTCCGTTGCGCTGGTCGGCTCCACGCTAACGCCCATCGTTGTCTTTGTTCCGTTGATCGCCATCACCGGCGTCACCGGAGTCTTTTTTCGCGCCATGGCTGTGACCATCGGCGTCGCCTTGCTGACCTCGCTCACACTGGCGCTCACCTGGACTCCTACTCTGTGCCTCTATTTGTTGCGGAAACAATCAAGCACTGCCGACGAGCCGGCAGAACACGCGGACGCTCCTCCCGCTACGACTGCGGCTGCCGCCGCGCCCGTGCCCGGTCAAACCGTCATCGCCGCAGACTCTGAGGAAGAAAAAAGAAAACGCGAGCTGACCCTGCTGTTACAAGCCGAGGAACATCACTTGATGAAAGGCTACTTTGGCCGCGTGATTCGCTTCTACGAACGCTGGTTTCAGCGCAGCTTGAAATATCCCATCTGGGTGCCCATCCTGACGGTGCTGCTCATCCTGGTCTCTTATTTCTGCTACCGGCACATCGGCTCTGACCTGCTGCCCAAGATGGACGAGGGCAGCTTCATCCTCGATTACGTAACGCCGCCAGGCAGCTCGCTTGCAGAAAGCGACCGCATGGTCACGCACATCGAGCAGATTATCCGTACTGTTCCGGAGGTGGAAAGCACATCGCGCCGCACCGGTCTTCAGCTTGGACTTGCGGCGGTTACCGAGGCCAACATTGGCGACATTTCCGTCAACCTGAAAGCCAACCGCAGCCGCGACATCTGGTCCATCATTAACGAAGTGCGCCAGCGAGTGGCGGTGGCGGAGCCGGCCGTGGACGTCGACTTCGTTCAGAAGCTACAAGACATGATCGGCGACCTCACTAGCGCTCCCCAGCCGATCGATATCATGATGTTCAATCCTGACGCGAAATTGCTTGATACCTGGGCCCCACGCGTTGCCGACGCCATCGGCAATATCACGGTGGGCGGCGATCATCCAGTCGTCGATATCGATAATGGCATCGATTCCACCACCAGCGGCCCAGCTGTTTCTTTTCAGGTGAACATGGCCGCCGCCTCTCACGCTGGATTCACGCCGCAGGATGTGGCCAACGAAGCCGGCGCCATGCTTGACGGTGTAACCACATCGCAGCCGATGGTTGTAGCCGACCGTCCCTACCCCGTGCGCATTCGCTATCCCGCAGACGTCCGCTCTTCGCTCGCTGCGATGAACGACACCACCATCATCAGCCCCGCCGGACAGACCGCCAACTTGGGCTCGCTCGCCACCATGACGGAATTGCCCGGGCAAACCGAAATTTTACAGGACAACGAACAGCGCTATGTGGCCGTCACCGCGCGCCTCGAAGGTCTCGACATGGGCCACGGTATCGCCGACGTCAAAGCGGCGCTGGCCAAATTGCACATGCCTGAGTCTATCCGCGTCGAGTACGGGGGACTCTACAAGACGCAGCAGCAATCCTTTCGCGATCTAACAATGGTGCTCGTGCTGGCCATTGTGTTCGTCTTCCTGGTACTGCTCTTCGAATTCCACAATTTCTCCGCGCCCATTTCCATTCTTGTTTCCGCCGTGCTTTCGACTGCCGGCGTTTTTGTCGCGCTGCTTTTCACCGGCATCACTTTTAACTTGTCTTCGTTCATGGGACTGATTATGGTCATCGGCATTGTTGCTAAAAATGGAATTTTGCTTCTCGACGCCGACGAGAAATTCCGCGCCGCTGGATTCTCCAACGAGGAATCTATTTTTCAAGCAGGACGGAGAAGACTCCGTCCCATCGTCATGACCGCGATTGCCGCAGTAGCGGGGATGTTGCCGTTAGCGCTAGCCCTCGGCGCTGGCTCTCAGATGTTGCAGCCGCTGGCGGTCGCCGTAATCGGCGGACTGCTCATCGCTATGGTCCTGTCCCTCTTCGTTACGCCGACTGTCTACTACTACATGACCCGCCACACCGATTCAGCGGCTCACTGAGCGGCCAGCTGATCAACCAGCACCACGCGTCGCCTACAGTACCGTGCGTCTTGGAGGGTCGGAACTTTAGCTCCGACATAAAGACGCCTCTGAAAATGCTCTTCGTATCGGGCTATACGCGCGCAAAGTATTATTCGCTTTGTCGCCACTTTTCGGCGATGATGTCATTCGGCCAAACGAATGCATCGCGCAAATTCGCAAACCTGTTTGTTCTTTGCGCTCGCTGGACTATTCTTCGCCGCCACCGCCTACGCGCAATCGGTGCGCAAAGCCATCCCGCGCAAAGTCATAATTGACCAGGACGCGCGCGGCCCCGCCACCACCGACCAGCAAGCCATCCTCGCACTCATCCAATCCCGGCAAACGCAAGTACTCGGCATCACTGTGGTCACCGGAGACCAATGGCGCGACGAAGAGGTCGCGCACACCCTGCGCATGCTCGAACTCATCGGCCGCTCCGACATTCCTGTCGTCCCCGGCGCCGTTTTTCCGCTCGACAACACGCCGCAATTCATCACCGCCTGGGAAAAACTTTACGGCAAAGTCGTTTACCAGGGCGCCTGGAACTGGCCCGCCGGCAAAACGCACGGACCTTACGACATTCCTCCACTCGTCGAAGGCGCGCCGCGCACCAAACCCTCCACCGAAGACGCCGCGCATTTTCTCATCCGCATGGTGCATCTGTATCCGCATCAGGTGACCATCGTCGCCGCCGGCCCGCTCACCGATCTCGCGCTGGCCATCACCATTGACCCGCATTTCGCGGAACTCGCGCAGCAACTCGTGGTCATGGGCGGCAGCATCAATCCGCAAACGAATGATCCCGAATTTCGCCTCAATCCCCGCCGCGAATTCAATTTCTGGATGGACCCCGAAGCCTCTCACGCCGTGCTCAAGGCCAACTGGGCCAAAATCACCGACACTCCCGTGGACATTTCCATCAAGACTTGCCTGACCAAAGAAATGATCGCGCAAATCGCCAAGTCTAATTCGCCCGCCGCGCAGTACATCGCTAAGTACGCCAATTCGGAATACATGTGGGACGAATTAGCCGCGATTTCCTGGCTCCATCCCGAGATCATCACGCGCACCGAGCAGCTCTACCTCGACGTCTCCACTGACCCAGGTCCTTCGTATGGCGACACGCTTGCCTGGCTTCCCGGTAACCAACCGCCTACAATGCCGTTTCCTGACCCTTTAAACTTTCGCCCTGAACTGCGCCCCGAACAGGCGTGGGTTTGCGAGTCTTGCCCCGTGATAATGAAGCCGGCTCAGCCTATCACCGTGAATGTCGACCTAAACACCGCCGCCTTCTACCGCGAATTCATTTCCCTAATGCGACGCAATCGACCCATTGGTTAAATTCACTTTGCTCCTCTTTTTTTTTCGGGCAGGGACAGAGTTACCCTGAAGGAACCTGGCCCGCTGTCATGTACGCGATTCGGTTTTAGTTCTTCTTGGCGCTCTGCGTTTTCGAGGCGAAGCGCATTGGGCTGAACGCCTGCAAAATCTTCGGCACGCGCCCTTCGACGATCCATTCTGCAAGGTATTTCGCCGTGGCGGGCGCGAGAAGCATGCCGTTGCGGTAATGTCCCGTGGCGATAAATAGACCTTCGATGTCGGTAGCGCCGATGATGGGCAAGTGGTCAGGAGAATCGGGGCGAAGACCAGCCCAGGTTTCCAGAATGGGGGCTTCGGCCAGTGCTGGCGCCATAGCCGTTGTGGCCGCGAGAATTTTCTGCAGGCCCGCGGCAGTGACATTTTTCTCGAGTATGCCTGCTTCCACGGTGCTACCAGCGACCACGCGACCATCTTCGCGCGGAGCGATGTAACCGCGCTCGCAGCGGAGAATGATGTGCGGAGCGCCGGCAACACGCCCGAAAGCGACCATTTGGCCACGGACCGGAGCCGTTGGTGCGTAGGATTCCACTCCGCCAATTTCCGCAGAGCGCCAGCCTGCCGCGATGACGATGTTGCGAGCTTCGATTTTTTCTGTTACGCGGACCTTCAGCAAGCCAGATTGATTTTCCTGCGTGGATGAAACCAGCGCACCGGTGCAGCGTGTATCGCTGACGATGAGAGAGATTGCTTCCATGTTGCCGCGAATGTGCGCGCCGGCATGTTCGGCGGCATGGAGGGCGACTCGTGTGAGCACGCGAGGATCGAGATAGGCTTCATCAGCGATCCAAAGCGCGGCGCGAACTGTGGGCGCGATGGCGGGTTCGAGGCGCTGGGCTTCCGCCAGAGGGAGCGCGCGGGCGGAAATGCCCGCTTCGCAGATTACCTGCAAGCGATGGTCACGGTCGGCCTCGGCGCGTGACTCGAAGAAAAGCTCGATTGCGCCATTGGGATGAAAGCCGGCGGATTTTCCCGTAGCGGATTCGATTGCGGCAGCGAAGGCGGGATAGAGGCGATAGCTTTCGCGGGAGAGAGCGGCCATTGTTGGTGCTGGCGTGTCAGGTGCGGGCGAAATTGTTCCGGCGGCGGCCCAGGAGGCTTCGCGGCCGGGCTCTTGGCGGTCAAGGAGCAGCACGGATTGATTCTTGAGCGAGAGCTCAAAGGCAAGCGCGGCGCCGACGATACCGCCACCAACGATCAGCGTGTCATAAGCTTTCACAATTTAATCTTACCGGAAACGTGCGCAGAAGGCGCGCATGCGCTGCGCACCGGCACGAAGCGCAGCCGAGGTCCGAATGAGAGTCTCGTGGCTAGCGGTTCTCACAGCGACGAATCTGGCGCTAATCCTGAACGAGAGAAGGCCAACGCCCTGGTTATGCGGCGCGGAAGCGATGCTTATAGGTGTGGCGAAATTCGGCGGCGAAGCCTTTCAGGAAAGCAAAGCTCATGCTTTCGTTGAGAGGAATAGTCTCGATGGCGAGGTCCAGAGCGGCTGTTTCATCTTCGGGATCCCAGCATGAGAGCATAGGGACAGATCTTGACGCGGCTAACCGCCCATATCTGATCCCGCGAATAAAATCGAAGTTAGCGTTCGCCGGATTGTTATAGCGGCTTAGGTCCGGCAGAACGGGAGCCGTGGAGGTTAAAGTTGCTGAGGAACGTGGGCTGAGTGCGTGCATTCCCAGTGATGTTCTCATGTGCGCATCCTCATATGCTCTACGCACATTCGATGAAAGAGCAGGGCGCGACGTGACACGGTTTATGAGACAAATCGCCGGGCAAAAACGGAAATTTCCGGAGGCGTCAGAGAGTTTTCAGCAGGTCGAGAGAAAGAAGATAGGCCTTTTCGGAAAGTCTTGTGGCGCGCTCCCAATCGGAAGTTCCAATGGCGTCCTGGGCCTGCGCGAGAAAGCCGCGAATCTTATCGACCATGTCTTTTTGCGTGGAATTGAGCTGCCGGCCATCGAAACGATGTAAGTTCTGCTGCGCATTGGCAATGAGCTTATCGGCCCGCTGCTGGAGTTGCGACTGGTCTGACGGCGAAATTTGCGGCGAGATTTGAGGAGCCGCAGGACGGGTGGGTTCTGAGACTGGAGGGGAAGTCTCCGGACGCTTCGGATTTTCTGGTTTGGGATTTAGCTCAGGCGGCGGGGTGGTTGAAACGGGATTCTTAGGAGCAGGCGTGGTAGGCGCGGGAATCGAAACTTGTGGTTTCGTAGTGCTTGGTGTTGGAACCGGCGAAGGCGGAACAGGCGGAACGGTGACGGGAGCCGCGGCATGGGCGTGGCGATGAGCGCAGCCGGAGCACAGAAATAATAGCGACGCCGCAACAGCACACGTGCCGATAGCTGAGGTTATCAGCTTCAGCGTTTGCCGTATGGGCCAGATTCGAGGACGGGTTGAGTCTGGTCTCGACATTACGTTGTCTGGGCCTAATGATAGCGCTGTCTAAGCGTGCTTAGCGAACGGCTGCCCATAATCTTTATAGGATGCGGGGACAGGTGTCACCTGAACCAGCGGCAGCTCGATTCTGAAAGTAGTTCCGCGTCCAACCTCCGTATCGAATTCTATCGAACCATTGTGCAACTGTACAAATCGAAAGGTATTGGCCAGACCCAGGCCTGTGCCGCCCTTGCGGGTGGTGAAGAAAAGTTGAAAGATTTTGCCGCGATTTTCCGGAGCGATTCCGGGGCCAGTGTCACCGACGGTGATTTCCGCAGTGTCCGCGAGGCGGCGAAGGCCGATGGAGAGATGGCCGCCAGCGCTCATCGACTGGCAGGCGTTCAAAACCAGATTTAGCACCGATTGTTCGATGAGGCGGCGGTCCAGTTCCATGGGAGGAAAAGAGTCCGGAATTTCTTTGGTAAGTTCGATTCCGGCGCGATCAATAGACGGCTGTGCGGCAGCAAGGACGCCGTTTATTAGCTCGGGCAGGTTCACTTCTTCCAGTTCTAATTCGACAGGGCGGCTGAATTCCAGGAAAGTTTTTACCACGCGATCGAGACGATCGATTTCCGAGTCAAGCATTTTGGAGGCTTGCTGCGTTTCAGAATCAGGCGGCAAATTGCCTTTAAGGACTTCGAGCCAGACGCGCATGGAGTTCAGCGGATTTTTTACTTCATGGGCTACGCCGGCAGTGACGCGGCCCAGCGCAGCGAGCCTTTCCGAGACTTGCAACTGCGAGCCGATTTTTTCGAGCGATTCGAGATCGCGCAGCGTTACCAACAGTCCCATGCGCGCGCCGCTTTCCTGAATCGGCTGGACGCTGGCGCCGACGCGCCGCACGCCGCGCGCGCCGGGCATTTCGACTTCCACTTGCTCCATACGTAAGTCAGATGCTTGATCCGCGCCTCCGATGTGCAGCGCTTCAGCGAGGGGATGGCCGGAAGGGAAGATTTCTTCTATCTTGCGGCCCAGCAGATTTTCGGAGCCGACATCGAGGAATTTTTCAGCAGAGGGACTGACCAGCACAGCGCGGCCTTCGACATTGAACAACAGCAATCCATCTTCGAGGCCGGACATGATTTGATTCATGTTTTCGCGCAAGGTGCTGAAGATTTCCCGGACGTCGCGCAATTGCTGCCCGATGCGAGTAATTTTGTTGGATACCTGGCCCAGTTCGCCGGCCTTGATTGCGGGTTCCGGATCGAATTCTCCGGCGGAGATGCGATCCAACTGTGCGGAGATGCGCGAGAGTGGCGCGAGCGCGACCTGGCTTACGAACGCCGTAAAGAGGGTGGAAAGGATCACAGCGCCAAGCGCAACCCAGGCTGCGGCGTCCAAGCCAGGCCAAATCTCGTCGCGCAAAAGCGCGGAAGAGATAGCCACATGGATTTGGCCAAAAGGCTGCTGGCTCACGTTGAATGGGTCGGTGACTTCGTAAACACGCGGCGGACCGTTGAGAATGCGGAGCTGATCAGCGAACGGCGCATTCACCAGGGCGGAAAGATTCGGCCGCGGCGCTATCTGCTTGCCGGGAAGCGACGGGTCGCTGGAAATGAGCGCGGCCCCATTGTTGTCGGTGATAGTGATTTCGTAGATTGTGGCGGAATAGCTCATGTCGGATTCGATCAGCGCGGAAAGGCCAGGATCTTTGCTGAGCGTTTGCTGAACGTAATGGAGAATATCTTCGGGCTTGGATGAAGCAGGCGCTGCGCCGCGGTCGGCCGCCTCGCGTAAAGCATTCTGGGCGAGGACGAAGACCTGCTGCAGAACGAATTGCGAACTGGTGTTCGCCTGAACGATTACTTGGCGCGTGAGCCGCGCCACGTACAATCCGGAAATCAGGGCGACGACCAGCAGGACGAGAGAAGCGGTCGCCAGCGTAAACTTATTTTTAAGGCTTAACGTCATCTTTGCGCGTGGCCTCGTACTCCTTGAGCTTATTGTGAAGGGTCTTCAGGCTAATGCCTAGCAATTCAGCGGCCCGCGTCTTGTTTTGATTGGTGGCGTGAAGAGTTTGCAGGATCAACTCCCGTTCTGCCGCTTCGACCGTGGTGCCAGGAGGAAAACGCAGTCCGGAAAGCTCGCCGGCTTGAGCCACAGGGCCGCGCGCGAAATCTTCGGGAAGATGCTGACGCCCGATAGAGCCGTGGTCGGAGGCGATCGCGGCGCGCTCCAGCACGTTGCGAAGCTCGCGCACGTTTCCGGGCCAGGGATAAGATTTGAAGAGCTCCATGACGTCCGCATTCACACCGATTGTTTGCAGGCCATGTTTCTGGTTCATATCGCGCAAGAGCTGGTCAACGAGCGCAGGCAAATCGTCTTTATGGTCGCGAAGCGGAGGCAGGTGAATATGAAAAACGTTGAGCCGGAAATAGAGATCCTGGCGTAACTGGCCCTGCGCGACAGCCTGTTGCGGGTCTTTGTTTGTAGCCGCGAGCACTCGGACATTGACGGGGGTTTCGACTTTGCTGCCAATGCGGCGAATTTTGTGATCTTCCAGAACGCGCAGCAGTTTTGATTGAGTGGCCGCGGGCATTTCGCCGATTTCATCGAGCAAGAGAGTGCCGCCGTCGGCAAGTTCGAAGCACCCCAGGCGGCGCTCGGCCGCGCCAGTAAATGCGCCTTTTTCGTGGCCGAAAATTTCGCTTTCCATCAACGATTCGGGAATCGCAGAACAGTTGATGGCTACAAATGGCTGACTGGCGCGAGGCGAGAGCTGGTGAATCGTGCGCGCGACGATTTCTTTGCCGGTCCCTGTTTCGCCGGTGATAAGCACCGAAGCCGTCGAGGGCGCTGCGGTTTCAATTTGGCGCATGACGTCCTGCATGCTTTTCGAACTGCCGACCATTTCGCCCAGGCGGCCCGCGTCGCGCAATTGCCGCGTGAGCACGGCGACTTGCTTACGGTCGCGAACTTTGCCCATAGCGCGGTCCAGCAGCGAGTGAAGGACAGGCGCCTTGAGCGGTTTCTCGATATACCAGAAGGCGCCAGCCTCAATGGCTTGCACGGCGCGCTCGTCGCTTCCTCGTCCAGTGATAATAATCACGGGGGTATCGGGAGCGTTTTGGTGAAGCTGGCTGAGCAGTTCGAGGCCATTCATGCCGGGAAGTTCAACATCGGCGAGCACGACGGCCGGCTGAAACTCGGCAAACTTAAAAATTCCTTCTTCAGCGGATGCCACCCCAAGGACTTCGCACCCCCATTTGCGGAGAAGCGCCTCGTAGCCTTTGCGGGCGTTTTCCTCGTCCTCAACGATGAGCACGCGGTGCAAGAATGGTGTCTGGCTGGACATTTCATTCAATTTACCACAAATTTCCGAAAGCCAAGTGGCTCGGTGCGCCGCTGAACGATTCAGGCGTCGACCTAGAGGGTTGACTCTTCCGCCGCTTCGGGGACGAGGCCGCATTTCCGGGAAGGGGCGCTTCGTACTATCCTAGAGTCACCCCAGCAAAGGCGGTACTAAATCATTCGGAGGTGTCGGATTGAGACGCTCTTGTTACTCATCGCTTTGCGTGGTTGCGGCACTATCCGCGGTTTTAATGTTTGCCGGTTGTTCGAATACGGGAAGCAATCCAAATAGCGCCAATAATGCTAACAGCGCCAGCACCGCGAATCCATCGAGCAGTGCCCAGCCGGAATCCTCTGCTGCTGCTCAGGCTCCAGCCGAAAGTGCTCCGGCCCCTGAGCCGGTGACCATCCCGGCGGGGACGGAGATTCACGTGATTCTGGATACGGCCGTTTCGAGCCGGAACAGTGCGCCAGGAGATAACTTCGACGCAACCGTTGCGGAGCCGGTGACAGTACACGGCAGAGTAGTCATACGGCGCGATGCGCGCGCGCGGGGAGTCGTGGTTGATGCGCGCCCGTCGGGGCGATTGTCCAAACCGGCGTTGCTCTCCATAGAACTAAGATCTGTACAATCAAACGGTGCGTGGGTACCGGTTCGTACGCGTTCACTGACCATGGAAGGGAAGTCGCACAAGAAAAGAGACATTGTCGCTATTGGTGGTGGTTCCGCGCTTGGCGCGATCATCGGCGGGATTGCCGGAGGCGGCAAAGGCGCTGCGATTGGCGCTGCGGCAGGCGGCGGCGCGGGTACGGCAGGCGCCGCCATAACGGGCAAGAAAGACATCACGCTGCCTGCCGAATCTCATTTGGCGTTTCGCCTCGCCCGTTCCGCTACTGTACAGATGCAATAGCAGTTAGGACGGCTTGTCATGGTCGGGCAGGAAATGCTTCTGCCCGACGCTAAGTCAGGCAATACCCACGTCGATTCCTCGGATGGCCATCCTCGCCCAAAATGGAATTCTGTTGAAAAACATATAGTTACTTGCTTAATGCAGTAATATAGTCTAGGATGCGTTCCCGTTCTGGCACTCGCCAGACAAAGCGAAGGCGAGCGGGAAGTTGCAAGCTGCGTGTCTTGTGCCAATTAGGGATTTTCCGCAATTGGCGCGCGAGTTGCTCCTGAATTGAGGAAATCTGGCCCGAAATGGGGCTCGGGAGAAATTCACGATGAGTCATGAATAAAAATGGAGTCTAGCGCAGTGGATACAGCGGGCACGTCAGAAGCGCGAGCGCCAGAACGAGCTGAGGCGGCTACAGTCCTAATCGTGGACGATGAGGAATCGGCGCTGCGGCTTTGCGCGGACATTGCCGCGGAGGCCGGCCTGCGCGTGCGCACCGCGAGCACGACGGAAAAGGCGCTTGAGACTCTGGATGAATATCCCGTAGACATTGTCCTTACCGACCTGCGTGTGCCGGAGTTGGGAGGTTTGGAGCTTTTGCGCCGCATCCGCGAGCACTATTCGGAAGTATCGGTTTTGGTGCTCACGCAATACGGCACCATCCAAACTGCCGTGGAGGCAACGCGGCTGGGAGCAGCGGATTACGTCACCAAGCCATTCCACATTGACGAGCTGCGCCGCAAATTGCAGCGATTGATTCACGAGCAGGAGTTGGATCAGGAAAATCGCGTATTGCGCGAACAACTTCGCACGCGTCCAGGCTATAAAGAGCTCATTGGCACGTCGCCGAAAATGCAGCGCGTTTACAAGCTGATCGAAAAAGTCAGCCAGCACAATTATCCGGTGCTGATTCTTGGCGAGAGTGGGACAGGAAAGGAGCTGGTGGCGCGCTCGATTCATTTTTCGGGCGGGCGCAAGAACAAGCCTTTTGTTCCGCTGGACTGTTCCGCTTTGGTGTCGACGCTGATTGAGTCTGAGCTTTTTGGGTACGTCAAAGGCGCATTCACCGGCGCGATGCACACAAAGCAGGGCGTCTTCGAGAGCGCCGACGGCGGCACGCTGTTTCTGGACGAGATTGGAAACTTGCCAGTGGATATGCAGGCCAAGCTATTGCGCGTTTTGCAAGAGCGCGAAGTCAAGCCGGTTGGTTCGAACGATCGGCTCCGCATCGATGTCAGGGTGATCGCGGCCACGAATAGCAACTTGGAGGCGGCGGTTCAGGAGGGCGCATTCCGCAAGGACCTCTTTTTCCGCCTGAACGTGGTGCAGATCAAGATTCCGCCGCTGCGCGAACGCAAGAGCGATATTCCTTTGCTGGTGCAGGCCTTTCTTGAGAAGTTTATTGATCCCGGCAGCCGCGCTCCAACGTTGGCTGAGGATGCCATGGCGCGCCTGACGGCATATGATTGGCCGGGAAACGTACGCGAACTGGAGAACGCAATCGAGCGCGCCGTCGCGCTGGGCTCAGGCCCGATTTTGCATTCTGGCGACCTGCCAAGCAATCTTCAATATGGACACGCTCCCACGGAGCAAGTGTTTTCTTCGACAAGCGACGTGGTTCCACTCGAGGAGACGGAACGCCGCGCCATTTTACACGCGCTGCGCGAGGCCGCCGGCGATAAATTGGTGGCGGCAAGGCTGCTGCGCATCGGCAAGACAACGCTCTACCGCAAATTGAAGCAGTATCAAGCGGAAATAAAAGAGAATTAGCTCGATCCAGCATTCCACTCGTTCACGCCAGCCGCTTTTTCTGCAGAAATTTCTCGCTGGTTAAATTCCCATACAGGATGCTTGCGGCACCGGACTGGGAATCCTCACTGTTCCACACCCGTTCCCATGAAATCGTAAGTGCCTAAATCTCTTGCGCTTTGCTAATTCCTTTGCGTTGGTAGCCCTGATGCATAGAGCGTTGGCGAGGAACGAGCGTGGACTACATTCAGGAATATCAAATCCACAGATTCTTGCGGCGCGCGCTGGTCATCGTGGTTTTCGTGGGCGGGATTTTGCTCTCCTGCTACGGCATTCTCAGAATGGGGCGGTGAAGGCGATGTCGCGCCCATTCTGGTTGCGTCCGCTTCCGCTTGCCGAAAAGCCAGCGGACAGCGTTGCTAAAGCTGCCGCTCATGGCGAGCCGCTCGAGACTCTTTTGCGAACGGGCGCTGCATGCTTGTTGGAGGCAGCGAACGCGGACCGCGCCGGCGTCTGGGCAGAAGAAGTAGCGGGTGAGCCGCTGTGGCGCGGCCAGTTGGCCCAAGTGGAGGGCATCGGGCCAGCCTCGGCGAGCTGCAATGTGAATTCCTATGAAGCGTTCCCTGTGGAATTTAATGACATGAATGCGCCGCTGGAGTTCTTCGCGCCGGTATTCCCGGTAGGGCCGCGTGATTTCTTCGAGGGCATGTCCACGGCCGTGGGAATGCCGCTCAAAGTGGGCGATTGCATTCTAGGAGCGTTGCTGGCGTGTAGCAGGCGTCCAGGCAAGCTGGCGGGCCGGCAGGTCCTGGAAAACATTGCCGCAGAGATCGCTGTGTCGGTGTACTCAAATCGGTCGCGGGAGCAGAACGAACGCACCCATCAGGCCCTGCATTTGCGCGAGGAAATAGAGAATTTGATTGCCAGCGGCGCTCCTGCGGAGGACGTTCTGCGGCGAATATTGTCCGTAGTGGTGCGACAGACGGGCGCTCAGTTTGCGGGAGTGGCGCGCCGGATGGAAACATCGCTGCGATGGGAAGCGTTTTCCGGCACGCAGGCGCCGGAAGCCCTGCAGCGGGCTTTTTTCGCTTTAGCGACTGCGGTTTTTTTGGACCGCGAATCGATTCTTCGCGAAATTCCCAACGGCTCCTTGCCAGGATTGTCTGTGGTCGGCCTGCCGCTCAGCTTTTCGCGTGACGAGTCGCTGGTTTTGCTTGCGGGCTATCGTTGCGGCGACAGAATTCCGCTGGAAACACTGGAAGGTTTCCGAGCGGTGGCTACCAACGCTCGCGCAGCCTCGACTGGCCGGGAGGCCGATTCCGCTTACCGCTCACTCTTCGAATCGAGCACAGAAGCGCTGATTGTGGCGGATTGTAAGGGCCGCATCCTCGAGGCGAATCGCTACGCGCGAGAACTGCTGCCGTGGAAGAGTGACCTCGGTTCGACCATCGCGATTGCCGAATTCTTTGCGCAGCCGGGGACCAGCGAATTTGACGCTTGGTTCAGCCGCGCAGCATCTGACCCTTGCGTGACGCCGATGGAAGCGCAGCTCGAGAACGGGCTGGAAGTGCGCCTGGGGCTGCGCCAAATGCTCGCCGGAAGCCAGCGTCTGCTGCTGGCGCTTGAGGAAGGTTCCGTCGTGGGACGCGCGGAGCGCCTCTGGAAACAAACGCACGCGGAGCTCTGCAGCGTGCTCGATGCCGTGCAGTGCGGGGTTGTGGTGCTCTCTGCCGATGGAAGGATCCGCTTCGCTAATGCGCAATTCGGCGCGCTGTTTGGGCTGGATGCGCGCAGACTGCGATCCTTAGGCGCATTTAATGAGCTGGCTGCGGCAATCGAATCCTGCCTTCGCAGTCCGGCTTGCTATCGTGCGCCATGGAACTTGTTTGCGGCAGGGTCAGGTGACGCGGTGCATGATGAACTGGAAGTGAGAACCCCGGCGGCGCGAGTGATTAAACGATACGCGCGGCCAGTGTTGGATGATGAAGGCCGGCGATTTGGCTGGCTAGAAGTTTATTGGGACATTACCAGCCAGCGGCAGCTTGAGTCGAAATTGCTGCAAACCGAAAAAATGGCCTCGGTGGGGCAGGTCGCTACAGGAATTGCCCACGAGCTCAATAATCCGCTGACGTCCATCATCGTCTACGCGCAGCTGCTATTGGAACGCAACGCGCCCGAAGCTCAGCGCGACGAGGGCAAAATGATTTTCGATGAGGCGGAACGCGCCCGCCGCATTGTGAAAAACCTGCTTTCCTTCGCTCGTCCGGTGCAGCACGAACGCGCTCGCGTGGATATCAACGAGATCATCGAGCGCACCGTCGCTCTTCGCGGCTACGAGTTGAAGCTCCGCAATATTGCGGTGCGGTGCGAGCTTGAACCTGGCCTGCCGGCGACTTTCGCCGACCCGCATCAACTCCAGCAGGTTGTGCTGAATCTGCTGGTCAATGCAGAGCAGGCCATCGCGGAAAATCACGGGCATGGCGTGATTCAGGTGCGCACTCGGAAAAGTTCGGCAGACCGTCTGGTCATCGAGATTTCCGACAATGGCCGCGGAATTGCTCCGGAAATTTCCAGCCAAATTTTCGACTTGTTCTTCACCACAAAATCCCCCGAGATCGGCACAGGCCTTGGTCTCGCCATAGTCCGCAGCATCGTCGAGCAGCATGAGGGAGAAGTGGCTTTCGAAAATCTTCCCCAGGGAGGCGCGAAGTTCACCGTGCAATTGCCGGTGTTGCCGGTGCCAGCGATCGCAGCAGCGACACCAGCAGCAAAAACAGGGGAACCTGCAGCCGCCGCGAAATCTCGGGCCGCGCGCATTTTGATTGTGGAGGACGAACCGACCGTAGCCCATTTGATTGCCGATGTGCTGCGTGAGGACGGGAATCAAGTTGAGGCGGTGCTAGATAGCCAGGAGGGATTGCTGCGCGTTTCTCGCAGCTACTATGACTTGGTCATTTGCGACCTGCGCATGCCGCGTGTCGACGGGCCGGCTTTTTACGGTGCTCTGGTTCGCAGCGGCAACACCGCTCGCCACCGCATTTTGTTCATCACTGGCGACATGCTTGGCCCGCATACCGTCGAATTTCTGCAGTCGCACCAATTGCAGCATCTGGCCAAACCATTTTTGGTGGAAGAGCTGAAGCTTGCGGTCTATCGCGTTCTCGCTCGCGGCGGCGCGGCGGTTCCCACAAATCTAGCGAGCGCGGAGGCCCATGGATGAATATATGGAAATTCAGAAAAGAGGCGCGCTTACGAGCGAGCAAAGAGCGCAAGTGCTGATTGGCATGGCCGAGGGAGAATCTTGCCGGAATCTCATAGCGGCCATTCGCGCGGCGCGCTCTTTCGAGATTGCGAGCGTGGCTAGCTTGGCTGGATTGGAGTCCGCTGCCTCATGCTACCTGCCGGATGTGGTCGTGTTGAGCGAGGGAATTCTGGCCGCAGGCGTTTCTCTGGCAGACGCGACACGGCGCCTCACCGCTTTTGCTCCCGTGATTGTGCTGGCATCCTCCGAGCGCCAAATGGAACTGGTGGGTCTGGTGATTTCGGGCCAGGTGGATCTGGTGACGCTTTCGGATGGCTTTGCATCGGTGGTGGCGGCCCTCATTGAACGCCGGCTGAATTCGTCGAACGGCTATTCTCGCGAATTTCGCTCGGCGTGGAGCGCCGACGTGCCGTCCGATTTTGCGGAAATTCTCCGTCATGAAATTAACAATCCGCTTACCGGCATTCTGGGCAATGCGGAACTGCTGCTGTCGCAGCTTCGCGGAAAGCTGCCGGCGAGTTCCGTGCAACGGCTGGAAACGGTGATTGATCTTGCCGTTCGATTGCGCGAGAAAGTTCGCTGCCTGGCGGCGGAGCCGAGCAGTCGCGAGCCCAGCGTACATTCCTTGTAAAACGCTCCTCTGAGGATATTGCAAGCCTCGTGGCGCGAATTATTGGTTTGCTTTCGCGAGCAACAGACTCACTCCACCCGCAAAATCTCTTTCGGGAGTGATCAGGGGCAGCACCAGCCGTCCCGGCTCGGAAAAGTCATAAAAATGTCCCGGATGGACGTAAACACCTTTCTGGCGTAGCAATTCAATAGCGAATTCTTCTTCATCGCGCAAGCGTGACCCACGGAGAATCGCATACCAGCCGCCCTCGATTTTCAGGCGAGAGCACGCTTGCTGCGTGGCAAGCTGTCGATCCAGCTCGGCAAGATTCTTTCTGACGCGCGCCATAAGCTGCTCCTGAAACGCGGTCCGTTGCGCCATAAAGGCTGGCAATGCCAGTTGCACAGGCGCGTTGATCGATAGGTACGTGTCGGCGATCACTTCCAGGCGGGCGACTGCCTCAGCTTTCCATCTTTCAGGGCCGTTTACGATGAGCCACGAAGCTTTCATCTGCGGCAAGCCGGAGATTTTCGAGATGCCGCTTAAGGTGAAGGTAAGCGCACCGGCGTTTGCAGCGAAGCTCGCCAGGGGTTCTTCCGTGAGTGAGAAATCCAAGAAAACTTCATCGGCGATCAGGGCCAGTTCACGTGCCGCGCAAATGGCGCTAAGTTCCTTCATCTCCGCTACTTTCACGTAATGGCCAGTGGGATTATTTGGATGCACGACGATGATGCCTCGTGTGCGCGTGGTCACGATCCTCTCGATCGCTTGAAAATCGATTTGCCAACCGCGGTCGTAACGCAGCGGATAGTGGATGAGCTTCACGTCATGAATGTCAGCCAGAAAATCAAAGAGCGGATAGCTGGGGCACGGCGCGAGTATTTCGTCGCCTGGATCGCACAGCAGCCGAAACGCGAATGAATAGGCTTCGCTCGTGCTGGTTGTGAGAAAAATATCTTCGAGAGATACTGCCGCGCCATGTTCGGCGCAATATTGCGTCACTGCTGCGCGCGCGCTGGCTATTCCCTTTGGATTTGGTTCATAGCGAAGGACGGCGGGATTTGACAACGCGTCACGAATGGCCTGTTCGTCATACTGGAATCCGCCTTCCGTTGGATTTGAAATGGTCAAATCAAGCAGCGGCTTCCCGCTGGCGCGATGCGTGGCCAGCGCGGAACTCAAACGATTGGACTCGAGGTTCCAGTTAGTGCGTTGAGCGAACATCCGTTTGAACGTGCTAACGTTCTTCTGGGCGAATCGCCGAAGATTAACATGATTCAGCCGGGCTTCCCGTGCGGGAAATACACAAAGCCGCCTGGGCGTTGCCCCCCTTCGGTAGTGCTCTAAATGTGTGTTGATGGTTGGTGGCGAGTGAATGAGCGAAGAAAGCCATTGCCTTACTCGCTCGCCCATGTCAGAAGCTCAGTGATAGACCAAACATGGTCTGTGATTTTT
>Ga0209167_10000164_pt1 | contig 64080 bp, 59 predicted proteins | sample Coa_R1_9_FD_187154 | JGI IMG/M metagenome (GOLD analysis project Ga0209167, IMG submission 187154) | Surface soil microbial communities from Centralia Pennsylvania, which are recovering from an underground coalmine fire - Coalmine... | ecosystem: Environmental > Terrestrial > Soil >... | reverse complement strand
TGGCGGGATCGTCAAATTCGCGCCGCTGGCCGATTGGACCGACGAAGAGGTCTGGGACTATATCCGCGCCAACGATGTTCCGTACAACGAGCTTTACGACAAGGGCTTCAAATCGATTGGCTGCGCGCCCTGCACGCGCCCGGTGGCGGACGGCGAAGATCCGCGCAACGGCCGCTGGTGGTGGGAGACCGGCGCGCCCAAGGAATGCGGGATGCACTGCGCGATCGAAACCGGCGGCTTCGAGCACGAACTCGCCGCCCTGCTCGGCCACAACGGCCACGAAACTGCGCTCACCAACGGCGCAGCTTAGTGGCGCGGGCTGTCCGCTCAAGAGAATGATCCGGCAGGCGATCCGGTGCACTCATCAAGCGCGGTAATGCGCGTCCGCGTCTCTGATCAGCCTCCTCGCCGCGTGCGAAAAAGAGATCGTAATGCCACTGCATGACGATTCTCGCAGTCGTGAAGAATTCGTCATGCGCAGAAGCATAGCTGTGCGCCGCGCTGTTCCAATCGTCGCTCTCGTTTTCGGCCAGCGCGCGGGCGCCGCGCAGGGTCAGGCTCAACCCCTGACCCCAGGTCGGGTCACTTGCTCCGGCGGCATCGCCGAGCAGGGCGACACCATCCTGATATGGGTGATCCACCCAAGGTTCGGTCATATCGAAGCTCGCGAGCGGTCCGGCGGTGCGCGCGCCGATGTAGAGCTCCGCCGGCATTCCGGACGCAACGGTTTCGCTGATGAAACGCTCAATATCACGGCTACCGCGCGGCGGTTCTACGTCAGGCCCGTGAAAAAGAGAGGCGCGCGGCGCTCAACCGAAACCACGGCTGGATAACGCAACGCAGGGCGCACGCCGCGACTCCACGCCATCCTTCCGCACCCGCCGTTCGGGCGCTATCGAGCACGGTTTCCTGCATCGCAGGATGAAAGAGCGTTAGGGCAGAAAGTCGCTGCGCTGTAGTTGCTCTGAGGTCGCGCGGCGACTGTCCGATCCCTTGCCAGTAAGGTCTCGTGCCCACAACGCTCAAGGAGGATGGTATACAAGCCTAGCTTCTGTGCCTCCAACCGCCCCACGGTGGGATCCTCGCCTCGCACACGATCCTTGAACTGAGTCCGCGTTCGAGCACCAACACGCGCTTCCCGTTTTCACCCAGCGCCTTCGCGAGCGCACCACCGCCCAGGCCACCACCAATCGTTATCACGTCATAATCGACATTCATCGCGATTTCTCCCTGATGCTGCCGCTGTGATGCAATCCTAGCCTGATTGTTGGCGAGTCGGTCTTAAGTTAGCTCATCACGCCCGAATTGGGAAATATCGTTGCGAGATTCCAGCGAAAATTTTATCCTTCTGCGTGACTCGATTCCGCGAAACGCGGCAGGAAAATCCGATGAAGGCGATAATTTTCGATGAGAACGGCGGCGGCGAAGTGCTCAAGTACGCCGACACGCCGACCCCGACAGCGGGCCCTAATGACGTTGTGATGCAGGTCAAAGCCTCGGCGTGCAATTTCAACGATATCTGGGCGCGCCGCGGGATTCCCGGGATGAAGACGATCTTCCCGCATATCTCGGGCTCTGATGCGTCGGGCGTCGTGGTCGAGGTTGGCAGCGAGGTGCACAACGTCAAGCTCGGCGATGAGGTCGTCGTGCATTGCGGAATCTCTTGTCGTCAATGCGATTATTGCACGCGCGGCGAAGAGTTCTTCTGTCCGGAATTCAAGATCTGGGGCTTCCAGACCGGACCGCTGGACGGCGCGCACGGCGACTATTGCCGCGTGCCCGCAGTCAACGTCCTGCCCAAGCCGAAGAATCTCACTCATGTCGAAGCCGCGACGATGCCGCTGGTGCTGGTCACGGTGTGGCGGATGCTGGTGACGCGCGCGCGAATCCAGGCCGGCGACTTCGTGCTGGTGTGGGGCGCGGCCGGCGGCCTCGGCGTGATGGCGATCCAGATCGCGAAGCTTTACGGCGCGCGGGCGATCGCGGTGGCGTCGAGCGACGACAAGCTCGAACTCTGCCGCAATCTCGGCGCCGAGTACGTGCTCAATCGCAAGCAGCACGACGTTTTCCAGGAAGTTCGCAAAATCACCAACGGCCGGCGTGCGGATATCGTGTTCGAGCATACCGGCGCCGAGACCTGGCCGATCTCGATGCAGTGTCTCAAGTGGGGCGGCACGATCGTGACTTGCGGCGCGACCTCAGGTTTCGATGCGCATCTTGATATTCGTTTGTTGTGGAACAAGCAGCAGAATTATCTGGGCTCGCATCTGGGCAACAAGGGTGAGTTGATGGATGCGATGCGGTTCGTCGCAAGCGGGCAGATCAAGCCGGTGGTCGGCAAGGTGCTGCCGCTGCGCGAGCTGGCTCACGCGCAGGAGCTGATGGAAAAAGGCACGATCGCCGGCAAGATCGCGATGCTCCCCCCCGCCGCCGCGTAGCGAACGAGTTTGCAAGTTTCCGGGCTCCTAGCCGAGGACGTAGGAGCTTCACTCCCTGCGGAACTCGTTCCTCATCGAATGATTGGAAACACGTATTGATCCAGTATGCCCGGAACCCATTCCTTATCGCCTTCCTTCAATTCTCGAACGATCAGATCGTGAAAGATTAAGTTAATGTTATATCCATTGGTTAGGATGTTTACCTCGTGCATCGGCTTACCTAAACGCTCGCTCCAGTTTCGCGCCGCCGTCGAGTTCTCCACGTACTCGGCCCCTGGATAGGCCAGTGACCAGCACACACCCCAAACATAGCCCTCCGGGCAACCCTCGCGTTCCCACGCAGGATAATCTGTGAACAGATCGTCCCACGACCGTGGCCAGACGTCGTCGCGTACTGCGGTTGTCACTGTCGCGGAGGTACAGTGGGTAAAGCGGTAATGAAATTGGTAATTTTCTATCTGCGCTATGAGATCGTAGTCCCGAAAAAATGGGGCAAATCCGTGCTTGACGATGGCACTGTCAAAAAGTGGATGTTCCAGAGCCTTTCGCAACTCTTCCAGGTCCATTGGGGCTCACCTTCCGAATCGTCCGGAGAATAATCGGTCGTCTGTCATTGCGTCGTTCCCGCGGCGACCATGCAAACAAAGAGATATTCCGATACGGGCGGCGCGGTGCTCAATCGTCGTCTTCGCGGAGTTTGGCGAGGACCGACAGATCTTCGAGGGTGGCGGTGTCGCCGAGGGTCTGATCGCCCGCCGCGATCTGGCGCAGCAGCCGCCGCATGATCTTGCCGCTGCGGGTCTTGGGCAGCGCGTCGGAGAAACGGAGGTCGTCGGGTCGCGCGAGCGCGCCGATCTCCTTGACCACGTGCTGCTTGAGTTCATCGCGCAGCTTGGCGTCGCCCTTGCGCCCGCCCTCGAGCGTGACGAAGGCGAAGACCGCCTGTCCCTTCATCTCGTCGGGCCGGCCGACGACCGCGGCTTCGGCCACTGCGGGATGCGAGACCAGCGCACTCTCGATTTCCATCGTGCCGAGGCGATGTCCCGAGACGTTAATCACGTCATCGACGCGGCCCATGATCCAGAAGTAGCCGTCGTCGTCGCGGCGCGCGCCGTCACCGGTGAAGTACATGCCGTCGATCTGGCTGAAATACTGCTGACGATAGCGCTCGGGGTCGCGGAAGATCGTTCGCAGCATCCCGGGCCACGGCCGCTTGATGACGAGCAGGCCGCCCTGATTGGCGCCGACGGACTGGCCCTCGCGCGTGACGACGTCGGCGGCGACGCCGGGCAGGGGCCGGGTGGCGGAGCCGGGCTTGGTCGCGATCGCCCCGGGCATCGGCGCGATCATGATCCCGCCGGTTTCGGTCTGCCACCAGGTATCGACGATCGGACAGCGGCCGCCGCCGATAACGTTGTGGTACCAGATCCAGGCCTCGGGATTGATCGGTTCGCCGACGGTGCCGAGCAGCCGCAGACTCGTCAGGTCGTGCGGCTTGACCCACTGTTCGCCCCATTTGATGAAGGTGCGAATCGCGGTCGGCGCGGTGTACAAAATGTTGACGCGATACTTTTCGATAATCGACCAGAAGCGATCTTCGTGAGGAAAATTCGGCGCCCCCTCGTACATCAGGACCGTCGCACCGGCGGCCAGCGGCCCATAGACGGTGTAGCTGTGGCCGGTGATCCAGCCGATGTCCGCGGTGCACCAGTAGATGTCTTCTTCCTTGAGGTCGAAGATCCACTTCATCGTTATCAGGGTGTGCGTGAGATAGCCGGCGGTGGAGTGCACCACGCCCTTGGGCTTGCCGGTGGTGCCGGAGGTGTAGAGAGTGAAGAGCGGATGCTCGGCCCCTACGGGTTCGGCCGGGCAGTCAGAGCTTTGTTGCGGGACGAGCTCGTGCCACCAGAGATCGCGGCCGGGCTGCATCGCGACCGAAACGCCGACGCGATTCAGGACCAGGCATTTTTCGACCGAGGGGGTGCGCTTGAGGGCCTCATCGACGTTGCGCTTGAGCTCGACCTTTTGCCCGCGACGCCATCCGGCGTCGGCGGTAATTACGAGGCGGGCCTCCGCGTCATTGATACGATCGACCAGCGCCTCGGAGGAGAAGCCGCCGAAGATGACCGAATGGATTGCGCCGAGACGCGCGCAGGCGAGCATCGCGATTACGGCTTCGGGCACCAGCGGCATATAAATCGCGACGCGATCGCCTTTGCGCACGCCGAGTTCCTTGAGCGCGTTGGTGCACCGTGCGACTTCAGTCGCGAGCATCTGGTAGGTCAGGACGCGCGAATCGCCGGGCTCGCCCTCCCAGATGAGGGCAGCCTTGTTGCGGCGCGGTCCGCTCAGATGGCGATCGACGCAGTTGTAGGCGGCGTTGAGTTCGCCGTCGGCGAACCACTTGGCGAAGGGGAATTGCCAATCGAGCACCTTGCTGAAGGGTTTCGACCAGGCGAGTTCGCGGGCGCAGCCGGCCCAGAAGCCTTCGGGATCTTCCTCGGCGCGCCGATAGAGCGCTTCGTATTCCGCGAGGCCCTTGACGGCGGCGCGCTGGGTGAACTCCGCGCTCGGCGGGAACTTCCGCCCCTCGCGCAGCACGGACTCGATATTGAGGCTGGGTTCGTTCGCGGCCATCTATCCTCTCCCGCGCAGGTTAGGCTCTCCCGCGCGCTTCGCGCGTTTTGAGGCTCAAATATAACGAGGCGGCATCGCCGCCATGATTCGAGTTGATTTGACGCAGGCGCTCAAGCAACTCGAGCTCGACACTTCGGCTTTGCTCGCCGGCGAGTTCAAGCGCGCGCGCAGCGTAACGCAGCACGATACGTCCTTCAAGGCCGGCGAAGTCGTCGAAGAACCAGCCGCAACTGGTGAGCGCGGCGTGCGCCGCCCGCTCCATCTCGAACAGGCGCAGGAGGCGATCGCGAGCGGCCCCGTCACGCAGCTTGTGGCGGCGGCCAAACTCTTCGAGCGTGGCGGGCCGGGAATCGGCGAACAGGCGGCCGGCCTCACGCAGTGCCTGAGAGCTGTCGGCAACGAGGCCGGAGGCGAACCGATCATAGACGGCGTCGGCGTGATGCAGCACGAAGGCCATCGCGTCGTGCAGGGGTCCGCGCCACTCCTGGTTCGAGTGGCTGTCGAGGCGGCATCCGCAGTTGGCGCGCCAGCGCTCGATGCCGTGGCCGCAACTCCATGAGGAGGGCTGGTCGAGTTGAAAACTCCCCGACGGCGGATGCTCCGCCAGATAGGCGGCGCAACTCATGACGACGATGTCGGCGCGCGTCTCGAGCTGGCTGAGTGCGCGGGCCAACTCGGCCGCGCCGGCGCGCTTGTGATGGCCGAAGGTTTCGCCGTCGGTTGCGACGAGGAGAGCGGCGCCGGGCGCCAGCGCGAGTGCGGCGCCGGCGAGGCCGTCGGCGAACTTGGCGCCGTCGGCGAGACCGTCTCCGAACGAGATCCAGCCCGCAAGCTCGCGGTCGAAACGGAAGATCGCCAGGTTCAGATCAGCGCGACGCCAGACAAAGGGCCCGGCTTCGCGGCCAGTGCTGCTGAAACGCCCCTGGTCGGCACCGAGGATGACGAACTTAATGCCTGCGCGCGCGACCGCGGCGAGCGTTTCGTCGTCGGCGGCGCATTCGGGCAGCCACATGCCTTCGGGTAGATGGCCGAAGCGCACGACAAAATCCTCGATGCCCCAGGCAATTTGGATCTCACGGCCGCGCGCGTCGAGCAGCGGCAGAATCGAATGGTTGTAGGCCTGCGCGATGGCGTTGCCGTGTCCTGCGTGCGCGAGCCGGCTGGTGTCATTGGCGCGCCGGATCGCGCGGCAGGCATTGGTTCCGTGCGCCTCGAGCCAGCCGTGCAGGGTCGGACCGAAATCGAAGTTCAGCGCCTCGTAGTTGTTGCGAATATAAGCCACCCGCCCGTTCATCGTATGAGCGCGGGCATTCGCGGCGTAGCACTCACTCAGAATCCGTTCATTCCAGTTGGCGAACGGCGCGGCGCTCGCTTCGGACGCGGTCAAGCCGGTCCAGGGATTCTGGCGCGGCGGCTGATAAAAATGACCATGAAGGATGATATAGCGTGGCTCGTCCATCAGGTTTCAGGATATTTTTCTCGGACGCGAATGGATAGTCCGCCGGCGCTGCGACTGGCTGGCGAAACTGGCGGCGTTGGCCTAGGTTGTCAGATCGAAATCGATTGTAAGTCGAGGGTGTCCGATATGAGCGAGGCGACGATCTCTGCAGCCGACCCGCATCCGCGCAAACGCGTCAATGTCGGAGCGACCGAGATGTCTTACGTCGAGGTCGGAGAGGGTGCGCCGATCGTCTTTCTGCACGGTAATCCGACCTCGTCGTACTTGTGGCGCAACATTATCCCGCATCTGGCGCGGCTGGGCCGATGCCTCGCGCCGGATCTGATCGGGATGGGAGCCTCGGGTAAGGCGCCGGACGGTTCGTACCGCTTCGTCGATCACTCGCGTTATCTGGACGCGTGGTTCGATGCGCTCGGCCTGAAGCAGGAGAAGGTGACCCTGGTGGTGCATGACTGGGGCTCGGCGCTAGGATTCCATTGGGCGAAGCGTAATCCCGCCGCGGTCAAAGGGATCGCCTATATGGAGGCGGTCGTGATGCCGCTGACATGGGCGGAGTGGCCGGATGCGGCGCGTGGGATTTTCGAGGCGATGCGGAGCCCGGCTGGAGAAGAGCTGGTTCTCAAGAAGAATATCTTCGTCGAGAAGATCCTGCCGGCGAGCGTGATGCGCCGGCTGACCGAGGCCGAGATGGCAGTGTACCGACGGCCCTATACCGAGGCGGGCGAATCGCGCCGTCCGATGCTGACATGGCCGCGGCAGATTCCGATCGACGGGGAACCGGCGGACGTGGTAGCGATCGTAAAGGATTATGGCGCTTGGCTCGCGACTTCGCCGATCCCCAAGTTGTTCGTCAATGGAGAGCCGGGAATGATCGTAGCCGGGCGGGCGCGCGAGTTTTGCCGCGGATGGCCGAATCAGCGCGAAGTGGCGGTCAAGGGGTTGCACTTCCTGCAGGAGGATTCGCCCCGCGCAATCGGTGAGGCGATCGCGAGTTGGTACGGGACCCTAAAGTAGATTCGGTCGATCTAGACGAAGAGTCGCGGGAGAAAAAAATGTCAGTACTGCTTTACGAAGTTCGTGACCATGTGGCGCATCTCACGCTCAACCGGCCGGAGGCGGCCAACGCGCTGAATTACGAACTCGCGGCGGCGCTCGAGGAGGCGTCGCTCAAGTGCGGCGAAGATCCGGCGGTGCGGGCCGTCCTGATAACCGGCGCGGGCAAACTGTTTTGCGGCGGCGGCGACCTCAAGTCATTTGCGGCGCAGCCGCCCGCTGAGTTGCCCGGCCATTTGAAAAAGGTCACGCTTTATTTGCACGCAGCGATCCAGCGTTTTGCACGGATGAAAGCGCCGGTGGTAATCGCCGTTAACGGCAATGCGGGCGGCGCGGGACTGAGCATCGCGCTGACCGGAGATCTAGTGTTGGCGGGCGAATCGACGCGTTTCACCGTCGCCTATACGCGAATTGGACTGACGCCCGACGGCTCGAGTTCATATTATTTGCCGCGGCTGGTCGGGCTGAAGCGGGCGCTCGAGCTGATGCTCACGAATCGCACCGTCACGGCGCGCGAAGCCGAAGTGATGGGCATGATCACGCGGGTCGTGCCGGACGCCGAGCTGCTCAGTCAGGCCGAAGTGCTCGCGCGCGAGTTGGCGCAGGGGCCGACGCAAGCTTTTGGCGGCGTCAAGCGGCTGCTCTACGCGTCGTCGAATAATCCGCTCTACGAGCAGATGGAGCTCGAGACCGAGGTGATCGCCGATCTAAGCCGCACGGCGGACGCGCGCGAAGGGATCGCGTCGTTCCTCGGCAAGCGCGCCGCCAAGTTCAACGGCAACTGACGAAGCTTAACGCAGCGGCCCGGGACGAAGGAGTCTTCACGATGCAAATAGGATACTTCACCGAACGGCCATATCGCTGGCTGCCCGAAGAAGAGATTCTCAAGAATCGGGCGTTCTTCGCCATCTCGAATAAACTTTTCGACCGCGAAAAAGCTGCCGACGATTACAACTACTATCTCGACGAGAACTGCTACGCCGAAGACCTGGGCTTCGACGTCGTCGCGCTCAACGAGCATCACGGCAATCCGATCTGCATGGGCTCTGTGATGAACGTCGAGGCCGCAATCCTAGCCTACCGCACCAAACGTGCGCGCCTCGTGTTGATCGGCAATCCGCTGCCGGTGATCAAACATCCTTTGCGGATGGCGGAGGAGTTGGCCGAGATCGATCTGATATCGCGCGGCCGCCTGGTCACCGGATGGGTGCGCGGCGCCGGCTCGGAGCAGTTCTTCAACAACGCCAATCCCGCTTACAACCGCGAGTTGTTCAACGAAGCCCACGACTTCATCGTGCAGGCCTGGACGCGGCCCGGCCCTTGGCGCTACGAGGGCAAACACTTCCATTATCGCCACGTCAATCCGTGGGCGCTGCCGTATCAGAAGCCGCATCCGCCGATGTGGATCCCAGGCACGCTAAGTCCCGAAACCGTGCAGTGGTGCGCGGAGCATCGTTATCCGTATATCGGACTCGGCACCCAACTCGCGCCGACCTGCGACCTCTGGGACTTCTATGCGGACGAAGCCGCGAAGCATGGCTACCAGGCCGGCCCGGAAAATTTCGGCTACATGGTCGCGACCGCCGTGGGCGAGACCGAGGAGAAAGCCCAGGAGGTCGCGGCCGGCTTCGTTTATGGCGGCGGCCAGAATGCCTTCTCGGCGCCGGAATTTACGATGCCGCCGGGCTATAACTCGAAGGCCGCAATCCGTGTGCTGGCCAAACAGCAGACCAGCGCCTGGCTGGGAATCAGCGGCGAGAAGATGAGGGAGCAGATGCACGGCGGCGACAGCGGCCAAATCGATTACACGGAGGTCCGCGGCAAACTGCACGCCGCGTTGCTGCGCGGTCAGAAGAACCTGCAAGTCATTGTCGGTACGCCCGCAACCGTTAGCTCCAAGATAAAATCGATCATGAGCGTGTTGCGGACCGGCATCTTCATTATCTTGAGCATCCAGGGTCCGGCCGGTAATGAAGAGCGACGGGCCAGTATGCGATTGTTTGCAGACGAAGTGATCCCGGCGCTCAAGGCCCATGCGAAAGCGCTCGACCTGCGTGATCCGTTCGAACGCACGCCCGGCTCGGTAAAGCTCGCTGCGGGAACCAAGCGCGCACCGGTAGTCGATCGCAGCCCGCTCGCTGCTCTAGGCTTCAAGTAGCGTGGGTTCTTTCTATTGAGACTGATCGTCGCACGGGAGGCCTGAGGGGACGCCTCGACTGTGGGGAACGGGATCTTGAGCGCAGGGCCAGTCTCGATCTTGACGGCGGCGTGCACTAGCGTAGCCACTGGTGCCCGGGCAACGAAGAAAAGAAGCGGAGGAACTTCTATGGGTGTGAAATTCCCGGTCGAGCGGGCCGAGAAACGGCGATTCCTTCTCGAGGCTGTTGCCAATGTGCGTGACACTTTGGCTGCTCATGCGGAGGAAGGTGAAACGCTGAGAACGCTGCCTCCGGCTTCAGTGGCTGCACTTACGGACTCCGGTCTGTTTGCAATGAAGTGCCCGGCTGAACTGGGCGGGGCTGAGGCGGACCCCGTAACCCAGATCGAGGTGATCGAGGCGACGAGCTATATCGATCCTTCGGCCGGCTGGTGCCTCTCCATTTGCAACGGCACCGTGTCCGTTATGGGATCTTGTCTCCCCCAAGAAGCGATCGAGCGATTGTTCGCGGGCGATCGGCCTCCCCGCGTCGCCGGTTCGCTAACGCCCGGCAAGGCGATTCCCGTGGAGGGCGGCTATCGCGTCAACGGACGATGGTCGTGGGCCAGCGGAATCCGCCATGCCGAGTGGATCGGAGGTTTGACGTCGGTCGAATTGAACGGCGGCGGCGCTGCATACCCGCGTATGATGGTATTCCCGGTTGCCAAGGCTCAAATCCATGACAATTGGAACGTCGCCGGACTCAAAGGCACGGGGAGCTGTGATTTTTCTGTCACGGACCTTTTTGTCCCGGAAGCTTTCACCTTCAACATGCGGACGTGGGAGCCGAAGCGCGGCGGTCCGCTGTACCAGCTAGGCCTGCCCGGGCTCGTCGTTAACGAGATGGCAGGGTTCGCTTTAGGAGTCGGACGCCGCGCGCTCGATACCATCATTGATCTCGCGAAAACCAAGCGGCGAGGCTATGGCAAACAAACCCCGCTCGCCGAGCGCGAAGTGTTTCAACGGACGATCGGGGAATGCGACTTGCGGCTGAAAGCGGTGCGGGGACTCGCCTTCGAGGTCTTTGAGCGAGCCTGGGCGACGGTCTGCGCAGGCCAAAGACCGACTCCGCAGCTTCAGGTTGAGATGCGCACCATCACCACGTTGGTCACCGATGTAGCGCTCGACGTTACCACGAAGGCCTTTCGCTACGGTGCGGGGAGCGCGATCCATCTAAACAATATCTTGCAGCGCTGTCTGCGCGATCTACAGGTGGAAGCGGCACACTTATTCGTCAGTGACTCGACCTATGAGTTATACGGGCAATGTCTTCTCGGGATACGGGAAGTGGACCCAATGGGCTAAGGAGAGCTCGCGCGGTGAGCCTGCCGGTACCGCAGATGGCGTTTATCAGCACTCGACTGATTCAGTCGCAGGATTGAATTTCGCGCACACCTTTTCTCGGCGTAGTGAAGCAGGGACCAAACGACCCAAGACAAGATTGAATGAGTTTAGTCGGTCCTCCCGATAGAAGTGTGAGACTCGCTCTTCTGCGGATGAATCGGCGGCTGAGATCGCTGATCGAAACTAAATTGCACTGATCTCGTCGCACGGGAGGTATGAGGGGTGAAACGATTGGAGTCGCTGACAAAACACATCGTGATTGTGGCGTCGCTGGTTTTGGCTCTCGCGGCGCCCGCCTGGGCGGATCCGCTTGCGATCGCGAAGGCGCATGACGACGCTTTCGACGCGGCTACCTGGAAGGGTGGCTGCGATCCACAAAAGGGTCTCACTTTCTATGATAAGGGCGCCATCGCAGTCTATCCGGGGCAAGGCGAAGAATCTGACACCAAAGCCGGTATTGAGAAGCTGATCAAGAGCTTCATCGCTCCGTACTGTGGCGAAGGACATAAACCACCGAAAATCGTGAACTACCAGATTCGAGCGATAGGTTTGGGTCCGGACTATGTCATGATCGTTCGGAGCGGCGATGTAGGGGAAGGCAATGACCTCACCCATGTTCGCGCCACAGAACTGATCCACAAGTCAGGCGGCAAGTGGCGGTACCTGGTTGACCATGCGTCTATCGGAGTGCCGCCGTCCGCCGCGGCTACGACATCGAAAAAATAACTTACAACGGAACCTTGCCGAGGAGCCCTTCCTCTGAGCGAGCGGGCGCGGGGACGCAGCGAGAGCCAGTCGTCGATTGCGGCCCGTTCGCACTGTTGGGCTTCAAGTAGGGCGCGACACCGCGCGGGGCTTTCAGAGGCCGAGTTCGCGCAGGAATGGATTCATCGCGTCGAGCAGGCCGCGCGGATTGTCGCCCTGGATGTTGTGGCCCGCCTCCTCGACGCGCACCCATCGCGCGCGCGGCAACATCTTTGCGAAGCGCTCTGCGGCTTCGTCCGAGAGTACGTCGCTCTTGGCGCCGCGGACGATCAGGGTCGCACAGCTAATCTTCGAGACCTCGCGCACGAGCCGCTCGCGCTGATCGGTGGCAATCCGCCAGGCCGCCTCGGAAGCGCGGCGCTGGTCGTGCTTGAGCGACCATTTTCCGCTCGGTAATTGCCGCAAGTTATAAAAAAGACTCCGCCGCAGCACTCGCGGATCTCTGATGGGATTAAACTTTACGGCGCGCTCGAGGAAAGCCTCGGGCGATTCGAGCTCAGGCGTGCCTGAGAATTCGCGGATCCGCTGCGTACCCTCTGAGTTGACTTCCGGCCCCACATCGACAACCACCAGCGCCTTCATCTTCGCACTGTGGCGTATCGCGTAGGCAATCGAGTTCAACCCACCCATCGATTGGCCCACCAGCAGCGGATTATCGACGCCCAACTTTTCGATAAAGCCCTCGATGTCGCACACCTGAGTCTCGACGCCGTAATCGATTGCGGGCGACCATTCACTGTCGCCATGGCCGCGTTGGTCGAGCGCGACGCAGCGGTACCGCTCGCGTAGCATCAGGCATACGACGTCCCAAGTGTGCGCGTTAATGCCGCCGCCGTGGAGAAAAAGAATTGGCTGCCCGCTGCCGCCCCAATCGAGGTAATGAAAGCGCATCGCGCCGACGATCACATGATGGTCCTCGGGAAGGACAACCTTCGCCGGCTGCAAACCCGCGATTTCCGTCACTGCGCGCAACTGTTCGATTTCCCACGCCGTGTCCATCGAGAATGCTCCTCTCTTCAGCCGCCTTGGTCCGAGAATAAGCGCCGATAGTCCCGCAGCACCAGCGCTCAGGACGCGGCCGCCGATTGACCCGACGGATTGCTTTCGAGGTACTGCCGGACCGCGGTTTCAACCGTGGTGTCCTTGAAGAAATCCGCATTGAGGCTGGCCCAGAGCTTCGCGGCGTTGCCAAAAGTGAAGGCGTTAAAATCCTCCTCCGACAGGCCCTTTTCTTCGACCAGCTCCCAGGCCTCTTCGAGCACCTGCGTCATGTCCGGGACGTCGAAGTGGCTGATGTCCGAGCTCAGCACCGCGCCGAGCTTGGCGCCGAACGGATTGGCCGCGGCGAACGCGTAGGTGACCGTCGGATCGTCGGATTCGCAGCCGAAGAAGAAATTCGGCACGAAGCGCTCGCGCAGATCGGCTTTGCGTTCGATATGCGCCGCCGCAAAATCATCGAGCTCCGCCGGCGCCGCGTGACCCGAGCCACCCATCAGCATCGTCCGCTCGAACTCGGCGAATTTTTCCCACATCTTTGTGCTGCCATATTGCTTAAAGAGCTCCGCCAGCTTCGCGCGATCGGTCTTCGAGGGGTCCAACTCCAGGATCGCTTTGCCGTTGCGCTTTTCCCAGTGCGAGAGCAGATCCGCCAGCAGACTGCATCCCCAGGCGACCCCGCCCTCGAGAAAGGCGAACTTGAGCCGGGGAAACCGGTAGGTCACTCCGCCGATAACCAGCGCCTTGGCGACCGCGTTACCGGCCTCGCCGAAATGGCCTATATGGTTGTAAACGAAATTGCTGATCGAATTGCGCAGGCCGAAGTTCGAGGCCGCCGAGTGAAACGTCACCGGGTAGCCGAGTTCCTCGCACTTGCGCCAAACCGGATCGTAGTCATAGACGCTGTCGATGCCGAGGACGTCGAGCCAGCAGGCGTAGCGGCGGCTGACGCCCAGACGCTCAGCCTCGGGGATCGAACGCCGGATCAAGCTGCCGAGGGCGACCGCCTTGATCCCGATCGTTTTGCAATGTTCGAGTTCCGCGATCGCCTCTTCAGGCGTATGCATCGGAATCGCCCCGATCGGCGCCACACGATCGGAGTAGTCGGCCCAGGTCTCCGCGGCGTAGCGATTGAACGCGTGGCATCCGGCGCGGCGCAACTCCTCGTCGCCGATGTAGGGCGCGAAGAGTTGGCAGTGGGTCGGATAAAGGATCGCGAAATCGAGACCCATCTGTTCCAGCCGCTCGTGCATCAGGCGCGGGAGGAACGAGGTCGCGACGTCGAGGGTGTTCTTGACCGGCATGCCCCACCAGGCGGGCTGACTCGCACGACGATCGAGTCTCTGCGCGACGGTCAACTTCGTGAAGTCCGCCTCGCTCAGGAAGCGTACGCGAGAGCTCCAGCGTTCGACGGCCTTCGCCCCCGCAGTCTCTTTGAGATAATCGAGCGCGATCGGCTCGAACTCGCGCCAATGACCGTCGGAATCAATCACCGGATGGCCCAGGCGAGCATGGATCATTTGCGATTTGGATTTTGTTGCCATCTGTACAACCTCGATCAGCGATCGCGAGCATATCGCCGAGCTGTCATCAACTTATCGGAGATTTGCGCCGGAGATTTCCTGATAGACCATAGTTCTACACGACGTTTGCCGACAAGCGCCGTGCCAATCGCTTGCCTTGCGCGCGCATGGGTGCAATTTGTTGCGGCGCGAATAGGAGGCGCAAGCCAGATGGCCGTGAACTCGCAGCTCATGCTCGAAGGCTACCGCGTACTCGACTTTACCCAGGTCCTCGCCGGACCGACGACGACCCGCTATCTGGTCGAGATGGGCGCCGAGGTCATCAAGGTCGAATTTGCACCCCAGGGCGATATCGCGCGAGCGGTGCCCTATCTGCGCGATGGCCGCAGCGCCTATTACGTCCAGCAGGCTCGGGGCAAGCGCAGCCTCTGCCTCGACCTCAAAAATCCGGCCGCGACGACGATTATCAAAGAGCTAGTTCCCAAGTTCGATGTGTTGGTCGAAAATTTCGCGCCGGGCGTGATCGGCCGCCTGGGTTTCGGCTACGAGGTGGTCCGCGCGCTCAATCCGAAGATCATCATGTGTTCGATTTCTGCTTTCGGGCAGGACGGGCCGCTCGCCGACCGGCCCGGCTATGACTTCATCGGCTGCGCCTATTCGGGCGTGCTGAGCATGATTGGTGAGCCCGATCGCACACCGGTATTGCCGCAAGTGGGCATCGGGGACATCACCACCGGGGTGCACGCGGTTACCGCGATCACCGCCGCCCTGCTCCATCGCGAGCGCACGGGCGAAGGCCAGTTCGTCGAGACATCGCTGCTCGATTGCTACTTCAGCTACTGCGATTTGATCGTACACGCAGCTAGCTTAAGCGGCGGTACGTTTCTTCCCCGGCGCAGCGGCTCCCGACATTACGCGGTCGCGCCGCTCGGCATCTTCAACGGCAAGCTCAATCCGATTCTGATCATGGCCGGCGCCGATCATCAATTTCCTTACCTGTGCCGCGCGATGGGGCGGCCGGAGCTGGCCAGCGATCCGCGCTACAAAACCAACGCCGACCGCTTCCCTCGCGTCGACGAGCTGACCCAGCTCATCCAGAATTGGTTCGACGCGATGCCCAACGACGACGAAATCTACCGCCTGTTCGATGAATATCGCGTCCCGTACGCTCCGGTGCTGACGATCGAGCAGGCGATGGCGCATCCCCATCTGCGCGAACGCAGCATCGTGCGTACGATCAACGATCGCTTTCTCGGCGAGTTCGAGGTCCCGGGCTTTCCGATCCGCTTTTCGCAATATCCCCGCCATCCGGAGCTCGACGCGCCGACGCTCGGCGAGAATAACGCGGCGGTTCTGAGTGAATATCTCGGCTATTCGCCCCAACGAATCGCCGCGCTCGAAGCCGCGGGCGTGCTGCAGCAGGGCCCGAGATAATTCTCGCGGAAACGATGACGCCGCGATCAAGGATGCGCTGCGGTGGACGGCGGCGGCGTTCTCCAGTAGATCGGATTGAACTTGAACTTTGAGGAGTAGCAGATGAAGTCAGAGACCATCGAGTATCGCGACGGCGATGTCACGCTGAAAGGTTTCGTCACGTTTGACGACAGCAAAGTGGGAAAACGGCCCGGCGTGCTGGTGAATCCGGAGGCCTTCGGGCTCGGACCTAATGCCAAGGGGCGGGCTGAGCGGCTGGCCAAGCTCGGCTACGTTGCGCTGGCGGCCGACCCCTACGGCAACGGCGCGATCGCCAAAGATTTGAACGAAGCGATGACGCTCGCGACGCCGTTGTTTTCAGATCCCGCCAAGCTGCGCGCGCGGGCGCACGCCGGACTCAAGACGCTGGCGGCCCATCCGCAGGTCGACGCGAACCGCATCGCCTCGATTGGCTACTGCATGGGCGGAACGTTCTCCCTCGAGCTGGCGCGCGATGGCGCCAACCTGCGCGGAATCGTTTCGTTTCACGGCGGATTGCAGACCCAGCGTCCCGCCGCACCTGGCCAGATCAAGGCGAAAATTCTGGTCTGTAACGGCAACGATGATCCGTTCGTGCCGGCTGAACAGCTTCAGGGCTTTCTCGACGAGATGACGAAGGCCGGAGCGAACTGGCAGGTCATCAACTACGGCGGCACGGTCCACAGCTTCACCAATCCGGAGGCCGATAGCCTCGGGAATCCCGGGCTCAAATATAACAAACTGTCTGATGAGCGCTCATGGAAGGCGATGACGGATTTCTTTGAAGAGATTTTCGCTGCCTGAGTGGCGCAAATCGCGTATCGATCTCGATTGCCGCGCGCGTTGGCCGAGCTGACATAGGCTCGCCAACGCGCGTTGCGCTTCAGTCTTTAATCGGGACGATCATCATCATGCGCGGGCCGTCGCCGATCGCCCGCGTCGTGTGACCCTTGCCGGTCAAATCCTCCGCCAGAATTCCTTCACCGGGTCCAAAACGATGCAACGAGCCGTCGCCCAGCCCGATCTCAACGCCGCCGGCGAGCGTGATGACGTACTGCCGGCGCGGTGCGTTATGCCAATCGACGAACGCTCCCGGCGCCATCCGCGTGAACATCACGCCCGTCGCCGGTTGCAAAGGCGTCTGCTCGGCGAATGGCCCCGGCGAAAATGACATCTTTAGTTCTTCCAGATGGGATTGCTGATCATCACTGCTATAGAGCCGAAAGAGTCGCATTTGTATGACCTCGGCGGACAGGCTTCCAATCCCATACCGCGACCTCCGGTTGAGGGCAAGGTTACGGCGCGCCGCTGCCGTGGTCTGGCGCGCGGAAGATCGCTAACCTACCCCAACGGAACGCAGATGACCACAGATGACTCGCTACGGGAGGCGTCACATGAGCCAAAAAGAGCTTCGACTGGACAAGACCAAGCGGCTCTCAACGCAATCCGCCAAAGGCCACAATCGATGGCATCCGTCGATAGCGCCCGTGCTGAAACTGGATCCGGGTGACGAGGCCGTGCTCGACACCCTCGACGCCCTCGATTGCCAGATTGGCGCGGATAAGGGCGTGGCCGATGCGGCGGCGTGGGATCTGAACGCGGCCCATCCGCTCACCGGTCCGATATGGGTTAATGGCGCGGCGCCGGGGGATCTTCTGGAGGTAACGCTGCTCGAAATTCTTCCGAGTGACTGGGGCTGGACGGCGCAATTGCCGGGCTTCGGCTTTCTGCGCGACCTTTTCCCGCAGCCCCATCTGGTGCAGTGGCGCTTGCATGCGGGATACGCGGAAGCTTCCGAGTTGCCGGGTGTGCGCATTCCGGAAGCCGCGTTTCCGGGGGTGATCGGGGTGGCGCCGTCGCTCGAGCAGCTCGAGCGCATCACGATCCGCGAGCGCGAGACGGCGGCCCGCGGCGGGGTGGTGATGCCGCCCGAGCCGCGATCGGCGATTCCGAACATCGAGCCGATCGCCTCCCAAGGTCTCCGCACGATCCCGCCGCGCGAAACCGGCGGAAACCTCGACGTGAAGCAGCTCGTCAAGGGCACGACGGTCTATCTGCCGGTCTGGACGGAAGGGGCGCTCTTTTCGATCGGCGACGCGCATTTCGCCCAGGGCGACGGCGAGGTCTGCGGCAGCGCGATCGAAATGGCCGCGACATTTACGCTGCGTTTTGATCTGCAAAAGGGGGCCGCGCGGGAGCGCAAGCTTCGCGGCGTGCAATTCTCCGGCAGCGAAAGAGCGGGCGCGCGCCGCTATCACGCCACGACCGGGCTCTGCATGCGCAGCGAAGACGTGCAGGAGTCGGAAGACGCCACACTCGCGGCGCGCAATGCGCTGCTCGCGATGATCGATTATCTGGAGCAGCAACGCGGTTTCAGCCGCCAGCAGGCTTACGCGATTTGCAGCGTGGCAGTTGATCTGCGGCTCAGTGAAGTCGTCGACGTCCCGAACTTCGTCGTCACCGCCTTTTTACCCTTGGACATCTTTGTGGCCTGAGGCGTCAGGGCCGTCTTGCGCACCTGATCAGATAGCGCTGGTCGCCGTCGCGGCTACGGCCTCTTGAAAGCGTGCGCGGAAGGCCTCCGGCGCCAGGTTCGTATAGACCGAGAGCCGGGATAGAGACGGTTCTTCCAGATCATGCGGCTCGAGACGGATCATATAGCTGCGCGCCACCCGATATGACTCGGTTGACGTATCCACCGTGCGGATCCGCACGCGGCCGGTCGACGGATCAAGCAGGTCCGCGAGCTGAACTGGGGTGACGCGGCCGCCGGTGATTGCGATCAGCGCACCGGAGCCGCCGCTGAGTAAATAGCGCACCGCGCCGTAACCCAGCGTGCGGGTGTATTCCACGTCGAACGCCAGCGGCTTGGCGCAGCGCAACTCGTAGCCGATGTCCTTGTTGACGACGGTGGCGTCGATCCCGAGCTCCTTCAGCGCCGCGCGCACCTGATCGCGCAACAGCATCCCGAGCGGGATGTCGGCGATATGTACGTGGCCATAGGCGTCAAAGCTGCTTTCGGCAACATGACTCAAATCGGTGCGCTCGGCGATGCCTTCGGCGATCACCGCGACGCCGTTGTCGCGGCCCGATGCGCTGCGCTTGATGATGGCGCCGACGATCGTATTTACGATCACACCCAGGTCGAGCTTACCGCCGCTGAATTCTTCGGGAATCACCGCAAGGGTCGCGCCCGCCGACTTGCACATGCTGAGCGCCAGCGAGCCGGACTTGCGGCCCATCGAGACCGCCAGATACCAGCGGCTGGTGGTGCGCGCGTCTTCCATCAGTGATTCGATAATCGCGGCGCCGACGGCGCGGGCGGTCTCGAACCCAAACGTCGGAGCGTTTTCCGGCAGCGGCAGATCGTTGTCGATAGTTTTCGGCACCGTGACGACGCCGATCCGACCGCTCGTCCGCTCGGCGATTTTCGTCGCGCCGTAGGTCGTGTCGTCGCCGCCGATACAGATCAGATAGCGCACGTTGAGCCGCAACAGACTTTCGATCACGCGCGCGAGCGTTGCTTCGTCGCGCGCCGGATTCGTGCGCGACGTGCGCAGGATTGAACCCCCGGTAAAATGGATCCGGCTCACGTCGTCGATGCTGAGTTTCACGATATGAGAGAGGTCGCCCGCGGCGAGCCAGCGGTAGCCGTCGCGCAAGCCGATCACGTTGCGGCCACTGTTGATCGCTTCGATCGTGGCCGCCGCGATAACTCCATTGATCCCGGGTGCCGGGCCGCCACCTACCAGTATCGCCAGAGTCTGCTGCGAACCATCCTGCGGCATCGGATTATGAACCTCGCGGCAAATTTTCGCTCGTACACATTGTCAGCGGTCAGCTCTCAGGAGTCCACCGTCACCGAAATCGGTTGCGCTTCCCTTGCCGTTCTCCCCGGACAGCGATAGAAGCACTAGCGAAGCGCGTCGCCGCGCGAAGCGAGCAGGCAGCCTGCCCTCGAAGGGCAAAGCCCGAAGGGAGTCCGCGAGCTGCGTTTCGAACATGTCCGTCAAGCGCCTTTTACCGAAGTAACACCACTTCTCGAATCGAAGCAAAGCGGCGATTATCCGGCGACGCCTTGCAGATGGAGTGGTGCGCTGGAGTCCGGACCAAATTCGTACGGAGGAAATCAAAATGGCCGCATCCCCAAAATCATCACCGTCCCCTTTGGAGCCCCTACGCCCGATCGTGCCGAAGCTGGTTGATCTCACTGAAAAGGTGCTTTTCGGCGACGTCTGGGAACGTCCCGAGCTCTCCAAGCGCGACCGCAGCTTGATAACCTGCGCGGCGCTCGTCGCGCTGCAGCGGCCCGATCAACTGCGGGGTCATCTCAAACGCGCGCTGGGCAACGGCGTTACCAAGGACGAGCTCAGCGAACTCATCACGCATCTGGCCTTCTATTCGGGATGGCCGACCGCGGTGACGGCGGCGGCGATCGCCAAGGAAGTCTTCGAGAAGCCCTAACTCTGCGAAAAATACAATGAGATCATTTGCACGTCCATTTTTCGCATCGCTGGTTGTGATTGGGTTCGGGGCGCTGGCCGGACCATCCGGCTTCGCCGCCGCAACCAGCGACACTACGTTTCCCGCGATGCCGCCCGCTGTGAACGCGTCGTCCGGCGCCAACGGTGGACAAGCGGCGGTGGCCGCGGCCCCATCGATTCCGCTCGGCACCACTATAACGACCGCGAATTGGCGCCAGTATCGGCAATTCATGCCGGACGGGATGGTCACATTATTTGAGGGGCAATCATCCTGGAAGATGCCCGATGATATCGCGATGACCATCGGTCCGACCATGATTCATCCGTTACCGGCGGGCTATCTTGCCGCCACGGAAAAGTACGGTCCCGCCACCAAGCTGGTTGAGTTGCCTGATGGCAGGCTCACGATAAGTGGCTATCAGGGCGGTATACCGTTCCCGAATCCGACGGAACCTCATCGCGGATGGAAGCTGCTTGCCGACTTCTGGTACCGCTATATGCCGCATATCGTGGTCAATACGCCGGACAATCCGGGCTTTGAGTGCACGCTCGACGGTTACGCCGACGTCAACTGCACCAAAGGTCTGTGGGTGGCTCGTCAGCTCTCCTTCAACACTGATCCGGGTACGCCGTCCACGTTCCCGGGCGCTGCCGGCAAGTACTATACGACCTGGTTTATGCTCGAGGAACCCGAACAGCAGCGTTACTCCACCACTCTGACGATGGAGTACACCGATTTGACCCTGCCGGAGGATGTTTACGTCTTTCTGCCGGCGATGCGCCGGACCCAACGTCTGTCCGCGGCCGCGCGCTGCTCGAGTTCGGGCACCGAAATGACGCCCGACGATGGCCGCTTTGCCTTCGACAGTACGATTCCGGATTTCAGCGCTGAGCTGGTCGGCACGCGCAAGATTCTCAACGAAATGGACGTCAAATCGGCCGGTGCAAACTTCCCTGCAGATTACGACATGCCGCTCGGATGGCCCAAACCTTCTTGGGGTCAATGGGAACTGCGCGACTCCTATATCCTCGACATTCGCAAGCTGCCCGCCAAGGCGTCGGGTTATTGCTATGGCAAGCGGATTCTTTATATCGACCAGCAGTTCTTCGGCCCTTTGTGGACTGATCTCTATGATCCCAAGATGCAATTGTGGAAAGTTGCGCTACTGCAACCGATAGTCACTGATATTCCGCGCATCGGGCCGCAGAACTCGACCGGCGCCGCATTTTCTCACTGGTGGGATTTGCAAAGTCATCACGCGACATTTCAGGGACCCAACGACGGCCACGGCTACAACATACTGGTCAACGATAATGTCCCGGCATCCTATCTCGACCTTGAGCGTTACACGACACCCGGCGGCCTCAACGCGGTAATGCGCTAGTCAGATGCCAAGGCAAATCTCGCTGGCGGCCCGATTACTGGTTCGCTGTTGCTCATTTAGGAGAGTTTGTCTCCTAGCTGTAAAACCGGAGGACACGATAGTCCCGACTTCTTGGGATCATCTCCGAAATGGCATCGTCCGAAAGGCCCATTTGCCTGAGGAAACATATTTGTATCGCGAGCCGCAATTTTCTGGTCGCGAGCCAAAGTGGCAAGCCCGTCAGCGCTGCTGATTCCAGCGCGGGTGAATGATGAATGAGGTAGTTCCGAGTATTTATTATCGTTCCAACGAACTGACTCTTGTTGCCGAGGAGCCTCGCGACGCTGTCGGGTTGTTCATCATACAGCTGTTTAAGCCGAGACCTCATGCTTACTTCGTTACTATATTCCAACTTGGCTTTGAGCCATTCGCGGTGTTCCGGCGGAGTCCTCTCCAGCGCCTGCACCAGCCGCAATTGATGGTCCGCCTCTGGTAGATCGAACTGTTTTTTCCCAACTGCCCTATGATAGCTCTCGAATGCGTTGATAGAGCTCAAGAAGTGATGCTCGGTCGCCACGTTGCTGTCAGACTCCGTGTCTAACGAAAAATAGAAATCGAGAGAAGACCGAAAGGCGTTGAATCCCAAGTGCCACTGGCTCACAGACTTGCGAAGATCCCCTGCACCAGTGAGAGTAAAGAGGAAACTCATTGGATGCTCGCGGTCCGGAAGCGGTAGCACTCGCTTTTGGCTGAAGAAAATTTTCGAGGCGGGCAAAAAGGGCCTTCCTCCGGCTATATTCATCACGGCGGTTCGGGGAGTCTGAACGTCAAGCCTGACGCATGGCACGCGACGACCGAGCGCTAGACACATAAGTTGATGAAGCGAGGCCAATGGGGCGGTCAGTATGCTTTCAAAATGGGTTTCCTTATCCGGGGTGAGAGTCAGCCATGCGTGCTGTAGGATTTGTCGCTCGTGAAAAGCATCGCCGCTAGTCTGAGCAGACAATTCCGCCTTCACAGCAACATCATCAAGTTGCATCGCGAGAGGTTCAGGAAATCTGTATTCGATCGAGATACCCGAGGTCTGTTGGAATCCTTGCAGACTGATGACTCCTCGAGGTTGTGGAAATTAACCGATACCGTCGTATAGCGCGCGTCCTTAAATGTTGTTAGATGTTCCCCGACAATCGTCCAAAGGGCGTGGTATCGAGAAGAAGGATTCGCAGAGAAAAGGCTCATTCCGGAGGGTGTACATTTCAAAAGCGTCACTTTCGTGCCATCGCTTGCAACGCCGTGGATCACTTCTTTGTGCGGAGGCAAAGCGAAGGGGCCACTCTTCAACTCGTCTAGCAGGCCATTTATTTCCAGTCTGGTGCCGTTTTCCGGGTCGAACTGGAGATGGCCGGGTACATACAGATCATTTTTCCAATCGGGAAGACCCCAACGACCGTTCAGTTCAAATGAATCCAGAAGGGTGTACTCAAACGACACAGTTAGCCTCGCTCAACGTTGCTTCGAAGTCCGTTCAAAACCGCGCTGCGGACCTTCGAGCTTAGTATTTCTTATTTGAAATGATTAGGCGGGATCGGCGGCCTCGAGCGTCACTTCGCGCAGACGGCGCAACCCATCGAGCAGCTTTGGCACAAGCGCGAGCGGGTAGGAGTTGGGTCCGTCGCTGAGCGCGCGATCCGGATCTTCGTGTACTTCCATGAAAATCGCGTCAGCGCCCGCCGCCACCGCCGCCCGCGCCAACGGTGCGATGAACTCGCGTTGCCCCCCCGAGCGCTCACCACCGGCCCCGCCCCCGGGCAGTTGCACCGAGTGGGTCGCATCGAAAACCACCGGATAGCCGAAGCTGCGCATCACCACCAGCGAGCGCATATCGGAGACCAGGTTGTTGTAGCCGAATGAAAAACCCCGCTCGGTCACGAGGATCCGTCGGTTACCGCAGTTTTCCGCCTTGCCGACGACCGCCTTCATGTCCCATGGCGCGAGGAACTGGCCCTTCTTGAGATTCACCACGGCGCCGGTTTTGGCCGCCGCCGCGACCAGATCGGTCTGACGCGAGAGCAGCGCCGGAATCTGCAGAATATCGACGACGCGAGCAGCCGCTTCCGCCTGGTTCGGCTCGTGAACGTCGGTGAGGATCGCCAGGCCGGTGGCGCCTTTCACCCGTTCGAGGATGCGCAACCCTTTATCCAGACCGGGTCCGCGAAACGCTGCGTGACTCGTGCGATTCGCCTTGTCGAACGAGGATTTGAACACGATCGCGACGCCGGTATCGCGCGCGATCCGGCCTAGTCGTTCCGCATGACGCAGGGCCGACTCGGCGCTCTCGATCACGCAGGGCCCGGCGATTACGGCGAGTTCGCGGCCGCCGAAGATCACGCCACCCGCGTTAATCTCGATCACGACGCGCTGCGCAGCGCGCGCACCTTGGATCGATCAGGCGTGCGTGCGGCCTTGCGGGCGAGCGCCGCCTTAATCAGGCCGCGAAACAGCGGATGGCATTCGAGCGGCCGCGACTTGAGCTCCGGATGGAACTGGCAGCCGAGGAACCACGGATGGCCCGGCAACTCCATGATTTCCACCAGCGCGCCATCGGGCGAAGTCCCCGTCGCCTTGAGGCCAGCTTTTTCCAGCGCGGCGCGATAGACGTTGTTGACCTCGAAGCGATGGCGATGGCGCTCCGAAATCCGGCTCCGGCGGTAGAGGCCGGCGGCGAGCGAGCCCGTGCGCAGCTCGCAGGGGTAGGCGCCGAGGCGCATCGTGCCGCCCTTCTTGTCCACCTCGCGCTGGGCCTCGAGCATATCGATCACTGCATCGGGCGTGCGCGGATCGACTTCGCGGGTGTTCGCCTGCTTGAGCCCCAGCACGTTGCGCGCATACTCGATCACCATCATCTGGAGCCCAAGGCAGATGCCCAGGATCGGCACGCCGCTTTCGCGCGCGAAGCGCACCGCGCGAATCTTGCCTTCAATCCCGCGATCGCCGAAGCCGCCCGGCACGATGATCCCGTCGGCGTTGGCGAGCCGCTCTGACGGATTCCCTTTTTCGAGCTCTTCCGCCTCGACGTAATCGATCGAGACGCGCGCCTCGTTGGCAATCCCGCCATGGGCGATCGCCTCGTGCAGGCTCTTGTAGGAATCGACCAGGTTCACATATTTGCCGACCACCGCGATATTAACGGCAGTCTTGGGATTCTGCGCGGTCTTCACCACGCGCCGCCATTTCGCGAGATTCGGCTCGCCAGTCCAGATATTGAGCTTTTCGACGACACGTTGGTCGAGTTCTTCTTCGTGGAAGCGCAAGAGCACTTCGTAGATTGAATTGACGTCCTCGGCGGCGATCACGCAGTTCTCCTCGACGTTGCAGAAGTGCGCGATCTTGGCGCGAAACTTTTTTTCCAGCGGCCGATCACAGCGGCAGAGCAGGATGTCGGGCTGGATGCCGAGTCCCGTCAGCTCCTTGACGCTGTGCTGTGTGGGCTTAGTCTTGAGCTCACCGGCGGCCGGGATGAAGGGCACCAGCGTCAGATGCACGTAGAGTACGTTCTCGCGGCCGAGGTCCCAGCGAAACTCGCGAATCGCTTCGAGAAACGGCAGGCTCTCGATATCGCCGACCGTGCCCCCGACCTCGACGATACACAGATCGTGGCCTTCGGCGGCCAGCAGGATGCGCCGCTTGATCTCGTCGGTGATATGCGGAATCACCTGCACCGTCGCGCCCAGATAATCGCCGCGGCGTTCGCGCTGGATCACCGTGTCGTAAATCTGGCCGGTGGTGCAGTTGTTGCGCCGGCCCATCGTGGTGTGCACGAAGCGCTCGTAATGGCCGAGATCGAGATCCGTCTCGGCGCCGTCGTCGGTGACGAAGACCTCGCCGTGCTGCAGCGGCGACATCGTACCGGGGTCGACGTTGATGTACGGGTCCATCTTGAGCATCGTGACCTTGAGGCCGCGCGCTTCGAGCAACGCGCCCAGCGAGGCCGCCGCCAGCCCCTTGCCCAGTGATGAGACCACGCCGCCGGTCACAAAAATAAATTTCGTCTTGCCCCGTTCCATACGACTACTTCCCCCCTTTTTACCGTTTCACTCTTCTACTGCTTCACGCCTGCAAGGAGTTCGCGCGTCTCAAATCATCCGGCGTATCGACTTCGAGCGAGGGCGCGACCGAGCGCACGACGCTAATCCGATAGCCCCGCTCCAGCGCGCGCAACTGCTCGAGCTTTTCGATCTGTTCGAGCCGCCCCGGCGGCCACGCCGCGAACTCCAGCAGAAAATCGCGCCGGTACGCATAGACCCCAATATGGCGCAGCGCGGATTTCGGTACGCCGGTGTGGTCGCGCCAAAATGGCATCGGGCTGCGCGAGAAATAGAGCGCGTCGCCGCGCGCATCGCAGACGACCTTGACCACATTCGGATTGCGCCACTCCTCATCGTCCACGATCGGCGTCGCCAGCGTCCCCATCGGAATCGACGCATCGGCGATTATCGGTGCTGCCAGCGCGTCGAGATCATCAGGCGCAATAAAGGGCAAGTCGCCCTGCACGTTCAGATAGATGTCGGCGGGGATCCGCCGCGCGATCTCCGCGATCCGATCGGTGCCGCTCGGATGCGCGTCCGAGGTCATCTCGGCAACGCCGCCGGCCTCGCGCACGACCCGCGCGATCCGCTCGTCATCGGTCGCCACTAGCGTATGCGTCAAGCTCCGCGCCTGGACCGCCTGCCGCCACACCCGCACCACCATCGGGACGCCGCCGACCTCCGCCAGCGCCTTACCCGGCAAACGCGACGAGCCATAGCGGGCCGGGATGACGGCGATTACCGACACCGAATCCTTGTGATCTTATATGTTCCCGAACGACGTAAGCGCGAGTGCACTTTTTACTGTTAACGCAGCTCGCAGACTCGCCTGCCTGATACTGCTGCGCTCTGCCTCGCGTAAGCGTAACCGCCCGATGCGGGCGCTGTCAATTCGGGTGGACGGCGGGATCCGTTGTCCGGTCGAGACGCTCAGACTCGCGACCTCCGGCCCCCGCGCGGTGTCATCCGCGAGTTTGTCGGCTAGTTGCCGGTACCCGTCAAGTTGACGATCTGCGGACTTCCCGAAGCGTTGTCGGTGAACGTCACGGTGCCGGACTGCGCGCCTGTGCTGATCGGCGCAAAGGTCACCGAGACATTACAAGAGGTCAGTGGCGGGAGCGACGCGGGACACTGACTCGCCGCGGAGAATGGCGGGCCGGAAGACGCAATGCTCTCGATATTGAGCGAGACATTTGAGGACGCATCGTCGACCCCGAGCGTTATCGTCTTGATAAAACCTTGCTTGACCGTCCCGAACGCGATCGGGTTGGGCGTTAGCGTGATCACCGACGTCGGAAATGGGGTCGGCGTCGCGGTCCGCGTAGGGGTCACTGTGGGTGTGGGTGTGCGCGTCGGCGTGGGTGTCCGCGTCGGGGTCGCCGTCGGAGTGGGCGTGCGCGTTGGAGTCGCCGTCGGGGTGGGCGTCGGTGTGGGTGTCAGCGTTGGCGTGGGTGTCGCCTCACTCAAAGTGAACTGCTTGAACCAGCCCGCACCGCCGCTGCCCCCGCCTCCGGCGCCGGATCTACTATTTCCGCCCGCGCCGCCGTGTAGCAGGATGGCGCCGGCATGCGCGAGGTATTTGGGGGTCGCGACCAGGACCACGCCGCCACCGCCGCCACCGGAGCCGCCGGCATAGATCGCCCCCGGCCGCGCGTTCGAACCGGGGCCCCCGCTCACGTCGATCGTACCGGTAAGGTTGATCGAATCGGCGCAAATCAGGACTACCCCTCCGCCACCTCCGCCGCCTGCGGGGCCCGTATTAGTGCCGTTGCCGCCCGCGCCGCCGGCGGAGCCACCCAGCACGAGTTGGTCAGCAGTCATCGAGATCCACCTCTGCGAGGCAGCCGTGGCGACGCTGCCGGCGGTGCCGCTCTGTCCGACTGCGCCGCCAAGCCCGCCGACCGTCACGTGCAATTGATTGTAGTCGGGGTTCGTGTTGAACGGTCCGGTGGCGAAGGTATTGTCGGCGCCGAAAGCATTGCCAGTAAGCCCATTGAGACCAGGCATCCCACCCGGCGCCGCGCCGCCGCCGCCGCCGCCCGAGCCGCCGCCGTCAGCGTAACCAAAGACGCCAAAGTTGCTGTTCGCAGCAAAGATCGTGCCGACAATCTCACACGGCCCATTGACGTAGGCGAGCCATTCGCCACGTGGCAGATTCGGCGACAAGACCTTATTGGCGGTGAAGTTGGTCACCTGCACAGTCACGCCGCTTTGGACGGTTAGACTCGAGTAGCAGTGCGCGCCTTGAACCGCGATGTTGTGGCTCGGATTCGGGTCGGGCTCCTCGCCGTCGCAAAAATAATGCAGCCACGGCGGCCCATCCAGCAACGAAAGCGTTTGCGTCTGCGCGGCGGCCGGCGCGGCCAGCGCAAATCCTGTAAATACTGCAAATACTGCGGCGAGCAACCACAGCCGCGCTCTGACATGCGCCCATCTGCGTGATTGCGACCCGCGCATTTAAGCTGCCCGCTCTCGTCGCATTTCAATTCAGAGTGAACTGCTTGAACCAACCATTACCGCCACCGCCGCCAGCGCCCGCGCCGCTATCGCCCGCGCCGCCCGCGCCACCATCGAGATTCACCGTCCCGCTGTTGGCGGTGTAGCTGGGCGCAGCCATCATCACGAGGCCGCCGCCGCCACCGCCGCCACCGCCGCCACCTTGCGAACCGGTCGCGCCGGCGCCGCCGTTAACGTTGATCGTGCCCTCGAAATCGATCGTCGCGCAGACCAGCACCACCGCACCACCGCCGGCGCCGCCACCCGCCGCTACACCCTGGCCAATACCGCCCGCACCACCCGAGCTTCCGCCCGGCACGCCGAGGGCGAGCCCGGTGTTCCAAATCCACTTCTGCGACGAAAGCGTCGGGCTGCTGCCTGCCGCCCCGCTCAGCTCAGCCTTGCCGCCGAGGCCGCCCGCCGCCGTGGTCACAAAAGCGCCATTGCCGAAAACTGCCGAGAACAGTCCCACCTGCCCGGCATTTGCGGCGGCACCGCCCCCGCCGCCGCCCGAACCACCGCCGTTGCTGTAGCCGGTATTGCTCGCCGTCGCATTGATCGTCCCGAGCACACTGCACGGACCATTGACGAAGGCCAGCAGCGCACCGCGCGGCGAATTCTGTGGCGCCCCAGCTGCGCTTAAAAGATTGGTCACTGTGAGGGTCGCGCCGCCCGGCACCGTCAGGCTCGGGTAGCAATGCAGCCCTTGCAATGAGGCCGAGCCGTTGGGGTCTGGCTCGGAACTGTCGCACAGATAATGGGTCCAGAGCGGCGCGTCGGTGAGGAAAAGCGAAGTCTGCGCCACCGCCCGGCGCACCGCGATAAGGAGCAGGATGAGCGTGAGAAGTCCGAGGAACGATTTCCGATCGCAGGTCTTGACCAAACGCGCTTTTGCCGCGAACCGGTTTGCTTTGCGGCATCGCGACGCGGCTATCGAGCCAGGGTTATTGAAGGACAAACTGTTTGAACCAGCCATTGCCGCCGCTGCCGCCATTGCCCGCGCCGCCGGCGCCGAGGCCGCCACTACCACCATTGACCGCGATCGTTCCGCTATTGGCCAGATAGTTGGGTGAGACCGTTAGCACGACTCCACCACCGCCACCGCCTCCGCCGCCACCCGTGCCGCTGCCGGCTGCTCCGCTCCCGCCGTTCGCGCTGATCACCCCGGTAAAGCTGAGCGAACCACAGATAAGCGCGACGCCTCCGGCACCCAGCCCAGCAGCGGCCGATGGCTTGCCGCCGCCTGGGCCACCAGTAGAGCCGCCAAACTCGCCCAGCGCTAAGGCGTCACCGACCACGAATATCTGCGTCCCCACGCTCGGCCCAGTCCCGTTGGCGCCGCTGTTGCCAGCCCCACCACCGGCTCCGCCCCCCGCCGCGCGCACACTACTCGCGCTGCCCATAAGGGTCCCGTCCGCGCCTACGTTGCCGGAATCGCTCGGCGAGCCTCCACCCCCGCCCCCGGACCCGCCGCCATTACCCTCTAACGGATTAATTGCGTTCGAGTTAATTGTGCCTGCGATCGTGCAGGCGCCACTCACGAAGGCGAAGAACGCTCCCACGGGTACATCCTGCGGGACGCCCGACTTGGATGTCACTGCGCTGACGCTCAGGGTCGCGCTGGCCGGAACCGTCAAATTTTGATAGCAGTGCGCGCCCTGTACGGTGAGCGAGCCGTCAGGGTCGGGTTCCGAACCGTCACAAAAGTAGTGTAACCAAGTGGGAGCATCTGTTAGATAGAGACTAGTAGGCTGTGCGGCGCTGGACCGCGCCAGAGCCATGGTTGCGCTGAGCAGGACAAGGGCGAATTTGCCGCGCGCAACCACACAACCTCGAGATTACTGAACGATAAAAGGCTTACTTGACCACAGTGTGTTCCTTTTTGTCAGTTTAGAGGATTAAAGTCAATCAAATTTTGGTCAGAGCTAGAAATGACTACAGACGGCGGCCCTAAGAGACCAGAGGCCTAGCGCATAATCAGGTTCAGTCCGGCTGCCGTCGTATAGCGAGCGTCGTCGTTGTACTCCTTGGGGGCCTCTTCATTGATGTAATAGGGATGGCCCTGATACGGTTCGCTCGCAAAGGTGGAATGCTTGTGCTGAAGGTCCCACCAGGCCTCGACATCCAAAGCTCCCGTATTGATCGGACCGACCCCCGGGACCTGCGCCTCGATCGGAAAAATCCCCGCGACCTTCCAGAGCTTCAGATCTGTGTCGTATAGCTCTTCCCATAGCGGGGAGCTGAAATGACTGTCGGCGTAGATCACCCGCTTGCCATAGCAGTAGCCTGAGGCCTTGGCGGGAACTTTCTTGACTGCAAGGACGTCGACGAGGCGCAGTTGCCAGTTTCCCCATGACGGTGTTGGGAAGCCGAGCGGCATCGCGACGTCTGCCGGAAAGGCGCCGGTGGGCGGCTTCGCGTCGACCAAGGCGATTATCTGCCGTTGCCCGAGATATTCGACATCGAGCTGCGTCAGGTCGGTATCCAGGCCGTTGTGGAAATCCTCATAGGTTTGATCGAGGCCGGCGCTCTCCGAACATCGCGCGGCGGTGGCGACGGGTTGATAGCGACGCAGCGAGGGCAGGAAGATAAACTCGTCTTCGGGCTTGGTCGGGTCGGCATAGTTGACGGTCAGATAGGCGGTGTATTTGTCCTGCTCAGGCTCGATCGTCATGAACCATTCGGTGAAGTAGCGGGCCGAGGGTCCGGCAGCTTCCGGCGGCGCGTTGACGTCGGTGTTGTAGGCCAACTGGCGTTTGACGCCGACGTAGACCTGGCAGTTGGCGTTGCCGCTGCCGTCAATGCCGCAGCCGGAGCCGGAGGTGTCGACCACCAGATGGGGAATGTAGCGATACCAGAGATTCGCGAGCGTCTTCCAGCCCTTATGCGGCTCGGCCGGGTTCGGAAAGGGGATGCCGCCGTTATAGTTCTGAAGCGAAAGGCCGCCGTCGCGGAGCTCGATCAGCTTGACCTGTGCGGCATATTTTTCGGTCGCGGCGAGATAGGTCTTGGGCAACGGATGAAGCGTCGTCGGACCAATTTCCATGCGGACATCAGCCGGCATTTTCAGCGGATCTTGGCCGGCGAAGAGCCTCGCCATCCCTTCGGGCATCAGGTCCTTGTACTGGCTCCAGTTAGCCATCGTGATTGCCGTGCCGGGCGCGATCGCAGCCGATGCGACAGCCGCCGGCGCAATCGTTGCCGTCGTCCCGGCGGGCTTGACCGCGCCGCTGCCGCCGTCGTCGGCCAGCGCCACGCGAGCGCCGAGCAGGCCAACGATAGCGATCGCGATAATGCTTCGCCTCAATCCGTTCAATCTATCGCCCTCCATCTCTCAGCATTCAATTCCAAGGGTCGTGGAATCGCTAGCACGGTAGTCGCTTGACGTTCAAACGCGATCGCCTTCGCGCCGTTGCGAAAACCCGGACGTCAACAGCTTGCCGAGGTCACGCAACTGAACTAAGAGCTAGATGAGGCCGCTGCGCTCGAGTCGCGCTGAGAGGACCGGGGAGCAGCGTGCCGAAGGAGAACTACGATGCTGAAGACCGGACGGGTCAATCATATCGCCTTCAAAGTTACTGACGTCGACAAGTCGCGCGAATTCTACGAGACCGTCGTCGGCCTCAAAAAAATCCCGCGTCCCAAGATCAATATTCCGGGAGAGTGGTATCAGCTCGGCGAAAACGCACTGCATCTAATCGGCGGCCAGAGGAAGCCCGCCGGCATCGATCCGACCGGGCCGCACGTCGCGATTCAGGTTGATGACATCGACGAGACCAAGCGCACACTCGAGGGGCTGGGCATCACCTATCTTGACGCCGCGGCCTTGATGAAGGACCTCAAGCTGTCGCCCGAGCAGATGAAGATGGTCGGCAAGCAGGTCTGGGTGCAGGATCCCGACGGTAACGTGCTCGAGCTGCAGCAGCGCCTCGAGTAGACGCGGGCTTACCGCGCTGCACAAATTCTCGCTGAGCCGGCGCGCCTGCTAGGATGCATCGTACGGCGCTGAGCGCCGTACGATAGAGGTAATGCTGCGGCTCAAGATAATCGACCGTTACGTAGCGAGCGAAGTCGTCGCGCCGTTCGGGCTTGGCGTGCTCCTGCTGACCTTCGCGCTGGTCACCGGCCGCCTGCTGAAACTCACCGAGATGGTGGTTAATCACGGCGTCACCGTGGGTGACGTGCTGGGGCTTATCGGCTTCATCATGCCGGCTTTTCTCGAGCTGACCTTTCCGATGGCGGTGCTGCTCGGCGTCTTGATGGGCTTCGGACGGATGTCGGGCGACCGCGAATTGACCGCGGCGCGCGCCTGCGGAGTCAGTCTTTACCGGCTCGCGCTACCGGTTCTGGGCGTGGCCGCGGTGGTGTACGCGGTATCGAGCTGGCTCGCCTTCTCGGTCCGGCCTTGGGCCAACTCCCATCTGCGCGAACAACTCTTCGAGTTGACGCAGACGCGCTCGACCGCCGGGCTCAAGGAAAAGGTCTTCAATCGGAACTTTCCCGGTCTGGTGGTTTATGTTGACGAGATTTCGCCGAGTGATGAAGGGCTCAAGGGCGTATTGATTTCGGACGCTCGCGATCCCAAGCAGCAGAGCACGATCATCGCGCGGTCCGGGATGATTATTCCGGACGCCGCGGCGAAGTCGATCACCTTGCGCCTGTTCAACGGCTCGTTGTTTGGGGTCGAGGCGGTCAAGAATACGAGCCATGTGACCAGTTTCCACACCTACGACCTGAGCGTGCATCCGGAGGAGGGGCTGGGTCTTGCGGGTCAGGATCCCGAGGAGATGAGTCTGGGAGAGTTGCGCGCCGATATCGCTGCGGCGCGCGCGACCGGCAAACCTGATCGCGACGCCGAGACCGAACTCGCGAGCAAGTACACGCTGCCCTTCACAACGATTTTGTTTGCCTTGTTGGGTATTCCGCTGGGATTGAAGCCGGCGCGCGGAGGTCAGTCGGAGCGCTTCGGGGTCGCCATCGCGCTGTTCTTCCTCTATTACTCGCTGATGCGCGCGGGCGAGGCCTTGGCCCAGCGCGGAGAGCTTGGCGCGTTCGCCGCGATGAGTATTCCCGACGTGGCGTTTGCGATCCTGGCGGCGTGGCTATTCTGGCGCGCGGCCGGCGATCGCGGCGATCAGGGCCGCGGCGCCGGCGACTTTCTGTGGGATTTTATCGAGCGTTTTGAGCGCCGGAGCGAAGTGGCGACGTGAGTGCGCGTCCGCGCCTCTCGCCGACGCTCGATCGGTTTCTGGCCGGGCAGTTTTTCGGGCCGTTTCTGGTCTGCCTCGCCGCCTTTACCATCGCCTATCTGCTGGGTGACGTCTTCGATCGCTTCAACGATTTAATTCATTACGGCGGCTTTGGGCTGCTGGGGCTCGAGTACTTTGCGCTCAAGGTGCCGTTGATCGTCTCGCAGCTACTACCGGTCGCCTGTCTGGCCGGTGTTCTGCTCGGTTTTGCGCTGCTGAACCGCACCGGAGAGGTGTTGGCGTGTCAGCAACTTGGCATTAGCCGACTCGAAATGACCACGCCGGTGCTGGTGGTCGCGGCCGTCGTCGTCGTCTTCAATTTTATCCTGAACGAAACGGTAGTGCCGCTTTCGACGCGTCAGGCGCGCTATCTTTATGAGGTCGAGCTCAAGAAGCGGCAGATCAAAGGCGTCTTCGCCAATGAGCGCATCTGGGTGCGCGATCGCAGCGGCTTTCTTTCCGCCGATCACTACGACGCGCGCCATTTGAAACTGCGCGGCGTAACGCTCTATCAGCTCGGCCCGGATTATGCTCTGCGCGATATCGAGCACGCCGCAACGGCGACCTGGAACGGCCAGGGCTGGGTGCCGGACCATCCGACCAGCTTCCGCGTCGCGGAAAGCGGTCAAGTCACGAGCGCGGCGAGCACGGCGCTGTTCGGGCAATCGCTCAAGCCTGACGACCTTGGCCTGCTCAAGCTTGACCCCGAAGAGTTCAGTCTGTGGGAGCTGGATCGCTACATCAACAACCTGCGGCTCAAGGGTCTCGATCCTGGCGGCTACATTGTCGATCGCGATCTCAAGTTCGCGATGCCCTTGGCGTGCCTCATCATGGTCGCGCTCGGGATTGCTCTGAGCCTCGATCCACTGCCGCGCAATCTGAGCCTGGGGCGCAGTTTCGGACTTGCGATCGCGATCGGCTTCGGCTACTGGCTCGCGTTCGGGCTGACCTCGTCGCTGGGCCGCTCGGGGATTATCCCGGCGATGGTCGCGGCGTGGACGCCCAACCTGATCTTCTCGATGCTGGCGTTCGCGATCTTCCTCTTCGGCGAAGAACGCTGAGCGCCGAGCTGCGCAGATTTCAGATCTGCGCAGCTCTCGAAAGTCGTCGCTACTGAGTGATCGAGCCCTTGAGCGTCAGCGTTTCCACCTGCGTGGTCTTGTCAAAGGTGCCGGTAGCCGTGCCCCATCCCGTGGCCCCGTTGGAAGCGCCGGCTTCGATTCCGAAGCCTCCGGTGACGGTGGCCTTACCTCCCGTCTTCAGTTCATGACAACTGACGGTGAGCAGGCTGACGGTTTCGGTGAGCGGGGTTTTCTTCAGCGTCGTCGTGAGCACGGCGTCGACATACTCCGGATTGCACTGATGCGGCAATCCTGTGGTCGGAACTTGGTTTCCGAAGTCCTCCGTGACGAAAACGTCCGCCGTACCCTTGCCGGCCATACTGCCTGAGACCGTCACGCCGCTCAGGCTAAAACATTCGCAATTGCCGCTCGGACATCGGCTCGCAAAGCCGGCGTCAATGCACTCACCGGCAGTCGGTACCGGAAAAACCCCAGTGGTGACCTTCGCGGTGAGAGTTTTGGTGGTCGGCCCGGAATTGGCGTCCTGCGCGTGCGCCGGCGCCAGTCCAAGCGTTAGAGCAATCGCTATGAGGCCGAGAATCGGTTTGTTCATCAAATCCCCCTTCGAAGAATCGCTGCATCAAATCAGACGAGCAATACCAAAGCAATGCCCTCCGCTGCGGGTTGAAACCTTCGCCGACTTGCCCGATCCTGAGATCGTTATGGCAGAGCAGACGCGACCGGCGCTCGACGATCCCGCGGTGCGCGAGTTCCTGCGGCTCGAGCGGATTGCGCATCTCGCGACCGCCGACGCGGGCGGCGCCCCGCACAACATCCCGCTCTGCTTCTGGTTCGACGAAACCTCGCGCTTCTACTTCGTCATCGACGAAAAGCCCAAGCGCGTAGCCGGCGTCGGGATCAAGCGGATGCGCAATATCGCCGCGAATCCGCGCGTCGCCCTGGTCATCGATCATTACGAGGAAGAATGGGCGTTTCTGGCTTACGTGCTGATCAGTGGCGAAGCCGCGGTCGTCGAAGATGTCAACGAATATCTGCTGGCGCTGCGCAATCTGCGCGACAAATATCCGCAGTATCGCACGATGGCACTGAGCGCTGACAAGAATCCGATCGTGCGGGTCGAGGCCCGCCGCGTGCACGCGTGGGGCGAACGTTTTCGGCGAACCACGATCTGATGGATAGATTCTGATGGATCGCTTCGAGGAAATTTCGCGCGCGCTCGCCGAGGCCGGCCTCGATGGCTGGCTGTTCTACGATTTCCGCCTGAGCGATCCGCTGGCCTACCGGATTTTGGGTCTGCCCGAGACCGGCTTGGCCACCCGGCGCTGGTTCTACTTCGTGCCGGCCGCGGCCCTGCCGCGGGCATTGGTCTCGGCAGTTGAAGCTCATCGTCTCGACGCGCTGCCGGTCGGGATGCGGATAGTTTATCGCTCGGAGCGCGAGATGATCAGCGGCCTCGCGCGCCTGGTCGAAGGATGCCGCCGGATCGCGATGAACTATTCGCCGATGTGCGCCATTCCCTACGTCTCGCGCGTCGATGCCGGGACGCTCGAACTGGTGCGGGCGACCGGCGTCGAGGTGGTGAGCGCGGCTGATCTGATCCAGCGTTTCGAAGCGGTTTTGACGGCCGCGCAGCTTGCGGGTCATCGCCGCGCCGCACTTCATCTGCGCGCAATCGTGGACGAGGCCTTCGGCGAGGTCGCACGGTGCGTCCGCGAGAACCGCTCCTGCACGGAGTACGGCCTGCAGCGCTTCGTGCTCGAGCGTATCGGTGCGCGCGGGCTGCGCACCGACGAAGCGCCGATCGTCGCGGTCAACGCGCACGCCGCCAACCCGCATTTTTGTCCAGGCGCGACGCACGACACCGCGATCAAGCCGGGCGATCTCGTCCTACTCGATTTGTTCGCCAAGGAGACCGCGCCAGACAGTATCTATGGCGATCTCACCTGGATGGGCTATGTCGGCGACGCCGTGCCGGAGCATCTCGGAGCGGCGTTCAAAATCGTGGCTGAGGCGCGCGACGCCGCCGTCGATTTGGTCCGCAGCCGGGTCGCTGCGGGCGCTCCGGTCACTGGCGAGGAGGCTGATCGCGCTGCCCGGCATGTGATTGAAGCGGCCGGTTACGGCGAGCAGTTCGTGCATCGCACCGGCCATTCGATCGGCCGCGAGGTCCACGGCACCGGCGCTAACCTTGATTCGCTGGAGACGCGCGACCATCGCAGCTTGATCGAAAACACCTGCTTTTCGGTCGAACCAGGGATTTACCTGCCAGAGCGATTCGGGATTCGGAGCGAGCTCGATATGACGATCGAAGCCGGGCGCGCGGAAATCAGCGGCGGCCCGCCGCAAGTCGAAATTATCGCGATGACAGCGCGATTCGCAGAGCGCCAGTGATTTATCGAGGCGCCGTGGGAGCATAGCGCCTACTACAGGTAGCTAATGTTGCGCCGCAGGCGCAGCCGCGCATAGGCGCTCAACGCGAAGACCGACAGGATTAGGATCAGTGCGCCGCCCCAGGCCTGTTCGTGCCACTCCTTGTAGGGCGAAATCGCGTAGGTGAAGATTTGCAGCGAAAGTTCGGCCATCGGATTCGCCGGGTTGAGTTCCCAGAATTGACTGCCGAATGCGGTGAAGAGCAGTGGCGCGGTCTCACCGGTGATGCGCGCGAGCGCCAGCATCAGGCCGGTGATCACGCCCGGCCACGCGACCGGCAGGACGAAGCGGCGGGTGGCGTGATACTCGCTGGCGCCGAGCGCAAGCGCGGCTTCGCGAACTTCGTAGGGCACGCCGCGCATCGCCTGCTCTGTGGTCCGGATGATCAGCGGCATCATCAGCACGGCAAACGCGAACGAGGCCGAAATCGCGGAGAAGTGGCCGAACGGCTGGACCAGCAGAGTGTAGGCGAAAAGCCCGATCGCGATACTTGGGATGCTGGCGAGAACATCGCACAGGAAGCGAATCAGATTGGCGCCGGGTCCGCGGCCATAGGTGGCGAGAAAGATTCCGGTCAGCAGCCCGACCGGAAAAGCCATCAGCGCCGCCAGCCCGACGATAATCAGGCTGCCGACGATTCCGTTCGCGACGCCACCGCCGGCGATGCCGACCGGATGTGGAAGCTGCGTCAAAAAGGGAATCGAGATCGCGCGGAAGCCCTGCGCGGCCACGTAACCGAGGATCAGGATCAGTACAGTCGCGACGCCGCCCGCACACAATCCGCTTAACGCGACGGGCAGCAACTCACGCCATCGCCGGCGTCCGCCCGGCGTCGGATCAGCTCCTGCCTGATTCATGATTCTGATTCGTCATTTGGCGGGTCTGACTATTGACCAGAGTAACAGGCGCGCCAGCCCATTGACGATCATGCTGACGATGAAGAGCAGCAGCCCGAGCTCGACCAGCGCACTGAGGTAAACTGTAGTAGTAGCTTCGGTGAATTCGTTCGCGATGACGCTCGACAAAGTGTAGCCGGGCGCAAACAGCGAGGCCGAGATCACCGGCCGGTTACCGATCACCATCGTGGTTGCGATGGTCTCGCCGATCGCCCGCCCCAGGGCCAGGATGCAGGCGCCGAAGATGCCGATGCGCGCCGTCGGCAGCACCACGCGGCGGATGACCTCCCAGCGCGTGGCGCCCAGCGCGAGCATCGCCTCGCGCTGCGTCTGCGGCACCGCCGCGATTACGTCGCGCGAGATTGCGGCGACTGTCGGCACGATCATCAGCGCCAGAATCAGTACTGCCGCCAACATTCCGACGCCGTAAATCGGGCCGGTGAAAAGCGGCAGGAAGCCAAGCCCATGCTGCAGAAATGGCCCGAGAATATTTCTGATAATCGGCGCGAGGACGAAGAGTCCCCACAGACCGTAAACTACGCTCGGCACGGCGGCCAGCAGCTCGATCAAAAAACCGAGCGGGGTGCTGACCCAGTCCGGCGAGAATTCGGCCAGGTAGATCGCCGCCAGCACGCCGATCGCGCCCGCCAGCACAATCGCAACAGTCGAACTCACGACGGTGCCGTAGATGAACGGCAACGCGCCGAACTTGCTCGCAACCGGATCCCAACTGCTTGACCACAGGAAGCTCAGGCCAAATGCCCGAATCGACGGCAGTGAATTGAGCAGCAGCTCGAGGAACAAGCCGATGACCAGTGCGAGAAAAATTCCGCACGCGAGATACATGGCGCTGACAAAGAGCTTCGCCGCGAGCCGATCCGGGTAGCCGCCCCATCCGGCTGACTCCGCCGCGTGCTGCCGCATTCGCGCGCGGCTCTGCGCGGTCGCCGTCTCGATCCCGGCCGGATCGGTCATAAGGTTATTCTGATCCACAACCGCGCCCGCCACGAGCTAACTGGTCTTCATCTGCTCGAGGACTTGAACCGCCTGCTGTTGGACATTTTCCGGCAGAGGCACATACGAAACCGCCTCCGCGGTAGCCTGACCCGTGGTGACGAGCCAGTTCATCAGCGCCTTGAGCGCGGCGCCGCGCGCCGGATCGGTGGGGTTCTGATAGAGTATCACCCAGGAATAACCGCTAATCGGGTATGAGTTCGCGCCCGCAGCGTCAACGATCGAGAAATCCGTCGCGCTTACATTCGGCTTGGTCGCCGCGGCGCTCTTGACTGTCGCGATCGCGGGATAAACGTAACTTCCTGCTTTGTTTTGCACCAGCGCGTAGGTCGTCTGATTTTGCAGTACATACGCCAGCTCAACATAGCCGATCGCGCCCGGAGTCTGGCTGACGAGACCGGCGACTCCCTCATTACCCTTGCCGCCGACGCCGACCGGCCACTGCACGCTCTTGCCAACTCCGACCTTTTGCTTCCACGCCGGTGAGACCGCGCTTAGAAAATCGGTGAAGATGTAGCTGGTGCCCGAGCCGTCGGAGCGATGGGCCACCACGATTGGCAAATCCGGCAGCTTGAGCGCGGAGTTGTTTTTTTGGATCGCCGGATCTTTCCAGTTGACGATATTGCCGAGAAAGATCTCGGCGATATTTTCGCGTGTGAGCCGCAGCCCGCTGGGAATTCCGGGAATGTTGTACGCAATCGCAGCGCCGCCGAGCGTCACCGGAATCTGCAGAACCGGCGCGCCCGCATGCGACAGTTCGTCGGCATTCATCGGCACATCGCTGGCGCCGAAATCGATCGTTTTGGCGATGAACTGCTGGATCCCACCGCCGCTGCCGATCGATTGGTAGTTGACCGTCACGCCGTCATGCTGCTGCGAGTAGTTGTAGAAGGCGCGCGAGAAGAACGGATAGTCGAAAGTCGAGCCCGCACCGGTAAGCTGAATCCCGGCGCCGGCCGAACCCCACCCCGCGATGACCAAGCCGACCACCGCCAGCAGAGACAATACGAGAGATCGGTCGCGCAAAACCCTGAAGCTCGATCGCATCCTGATTCTTCTCCATTTAAGATTATTCCACTAAGTCTAGGACCTGAGTTGCGCGGTCGCGCTAGGAAAGTATTAAGAATGTGTTAATTGTGACCCCGGCAAAGATCAGGGTTCACGCGTCATCTCCCCGATGCCGCGTGACTCCGGTGCGTCCCTCTTTCAAGTTGGCGGCGCCGTCCCCTATAGTCCTGAAAACCGCGGCGGCCAGGGATCGAACGCGACAGCCAAGGATCGAAAATAGATGGGAGCATTGACTGACAAGTATTGCATCGTCGGTGTCGGTGAGACTCCGCATATGCGGCCGTCGAATCGCACGACGCTCTCGATGGCGTGTGAGGCGGTGACCAAGGCGATCGCCGACGCCGGGCTCAAACCCTCCGACATCGACGGCATGACCAGCTACCAGATCGGTGACTCGACCTCGGCCGCGCACGTCGCGACCGCGCTGGGTTGCCGCCTCAACTACTCGCTCGACATCTTCGGCGGCGGTTCAAGCACCGAAGCGCTGGTCGCGCACGCGATCGGCCTGATCGAAGCCGGTTACTGCGAGACGATGGTCTGCTTTCGCTCGATGAACGGGCGCTCGGGACGCCGCATGGGCGGTCAGATCCCGGGCGGTCCGATCCCGGTTGCCAACGCTGCCGGCGACGACCAGTTCAACATGGGCTGGGGCTGGACGACGCCCGCGCAGCGCTTCGGTATGTCCGCGATGCGCTATCTGCGCGACACCGGCTGTACGACCAAGGCCTTTGCGGAAATCGCGGTGGCGCATCGCTATCACGCCAGCCTCAATCCCAAGGCGCGCCATCGCACGCCGATCACTATCGAAGACCATCAGCGCTCGCGCTGGGTGGTGAAACCCTTTCGCCTGCTCGATTGCTGCCAGGAGACCGATGTCTCGGCGGCGATCATCGTCACCTCGCGCGAGCGCGCCTACGACCTGCGCCATCCGCCGGTCTTCATCATGGGCGGTTACGCGCGCACGATGACCGAAAATCCGCAGTGGAACTACTCGCGGCCGGTGCTCCACTACGTCGCCGGCAACTACGGATGGAAGCGCGCGTTCGGCATGGCCGGCATCGCGCATCGCGACGTCGATTTCGTCTCATGCTACGACGCCTTCACCTTCACGACTTTGATCCAGCTCGAGGCCAACGGTTTCTGCGGGCCGGGCGAGGCGGGCGATTTCGTCAAGGGCGGACGGCTGCAGATCGATCACGAACTGCCGAGCAATCTCTCGGGCGGCCATCTCTCCGAGGGCTACACCCACGGGGTGCAGATGGTGATCGAGAACGTCCGCCAACTGCGTCATCGCGCCGACGACGCCTGCCCCGGCTGGGCCGAGGGTAAACACACTTACGATCGTGCCGCCGGATGCCGGCAGGTCAAGCGCGCGCGCCTCTGCTGCGGCATGGCTTGGGGCTACGAAAACATGGCGAGCTGCCTCATTCTGCGAGGCCTAGCTGCGTGAGAATGATGAAGAAGACCGGGATTCTTCGCTGCGGAAGCCCTGCGCTCAGAATGACACTAAGGTTTTGATCGGAGAGCAAGTTTGTCATTCTGAGCGAAGTCTGCGAAGCGAAGAATCCCGGATTGCTGACGGAACAACCCCATGTCTAAAACAATTGACTATTCCAAACTCCGTATCATCCCCGACTTCGACACCCGCGAATGGTGGGATGGCGCGCGCGAGCACAAATACTTAGTCCGCCGATGCAACCGCTGTGGCCATAAATGGTTTCCGCCGACCTTCCCAGCCTGTAGCAAATGCACTTCGATGGACCTCGGATGGTTCGGGACCTTAGGCAAGGGCGTGATTCACAGCTACGTCGAGGTGGTGCAGCCGATCGTCGGCGCCTTCGTCGGCATCGTGCCGTATGTCGTCGCGATCATCGAGCTCGAGGACTGCAAGGAAGCCGATGGAGCGCTGACCCGTGTTGCCGGCGTGCTGACGAACGAGCCGAGCGAAGCCGCGATCGGCCTGCCCTGCGAGGTGCTCTTCGAAGCGACCTCCGACCCGGCGATCGTGATGCCACGATGGCGTATCACCGGCTCCGCCGCCAACCCTTGGAACTTCGACGCCCACGAAGCTTCCGGCGGGTCTCGGCGGTAGTCCGGCGACGGGCCACAAAGTGAATTTGTTGGGAAATTTAAGACTTCAAGCAGAACGCGGCCGTGCTAATCAGTTAGAGGCGTGAGCCGCTGGAACCATTCGAACACTTTGGATAACGCGATTGATCTCTGCCTGCGAAATCTCACGTCGTCGATTACGAAAAATGAAATGAAGATTATCCTCACGTCCGAATAGATAATCATCAATCTCACTCGGGCGGCTGCGAGGCTCCCCATACTGGAAGCCGCGAAAATACTTTGTTTGCAAAAAGAAGATGCCTGATTCTGCTCTCGGCATCACGCCAAGTAAGGTGGACTTCATCAAGAGTAACGCAGTGCCGTGATTGGCCGCGATCGGATTGAATAGACATATGTCCGCTGGGGTTGTACCCAATGCAGCGCGGACAAGCGCATAGTCCGACCGCGATGCCTCGTGGCCCCAAGCTAATAACAGTTTGAACCTCACCCGGTGACTCTGACTTCTCGGGGTATGCACAAACTCCCCGGTCGGATGCTTCGAAATGAAGATCGTCATTCCGGTACGAAGGCAGATCATTACCAACGATCCGGCAACCCTAGTTCTTTGCGGATCGAGGGCGTCTCGGGGCACATCGAATTCATATCCCAGATAGGAAAGCGTTTCGCCGGGCGCGCTGGGCCGTGATGAATCTTGCAAGGCGGTCGGGATCTCCCAGAGCGCGGGATCGTGCCGGGTCAGTTTGCCCACATGATTGGCAAACAAAATCGCGTCGCTGAACATTATAAGATAGGTTGCGAGGCCCCAAGCTGCACTCCAGATTAGTGCGCGACGCCCTCTCTTACCTAATTTGAACCAGCCCAGAGCCCCTCGGAGCTGCATCTATATGCTCCCTTAAAAGAGGATTTAGCTCTGGTGGCCGTGAATTGCCACGAGACGCGAGCGCTATTTGGGGCGGTGTTGGAAGATCGTGGCCGCCAACGAGGTTACCGCGATTACGCCGGTGACGAGTGCGCCCACCACCGGACTCGTTGCGCGGCTGACACTCGCATCGCCTGCCGTCGTCCCGCATCGGGCGCAGAAGCGCGTGCGCGCCGGAATCATCTCAGCGCAGTTCGCGCATTGACGCTCGCGATCCGACCATACGCCCATCGCGAAACTTGACGGCGCAGGCAGTTGCCCGCTCAGCCCGCGGCCGCAGTCGGCGCAATACTTCGCCCACTCTTCGTTTTCCTGCAAGCATGCCGGGCACGTCATACGTTAATGATGCGCGCCGCGACGCAGTTTTGGCAAGGATGTTTTTGTTACACGCCGGCTAATTTTCGCGCATAGGCCGCGACCGTTTTGAAGTCGTACTCGCGATAGGCCTGCAGCTTCTCCGCCTCGAAGCCGCCCTCGGCGTGGACCGCGAGCACCTCCTGATAGCCGCCGTAATCCGAGGCCGTCAGATCGGCGATCAGGTTCAACAGGCGGACGCGATTTTCGGCATCGTGGCCTTTCGCGCCGCCCAGATACTTCGTCACGTAGGCGCGCGTCGCCTCGCTGGTAAAATCCTCCGCCGCCGGACCCGTCACGAGGATGCCGCCGGCGAGATCCTGCACTATCTGCACCGCCTGATGATAATTGTGGGCGAAATGATACTTGGCGACGTTCGTGATTAGCGTGTTGGGCACCGCGAGACCGTCCTCAATCGTGCAGGTCGCCGCCGCGTGTTCGATCAGCCCGCGCACCGTCGTGTGATACGCCGCCAGGTGGGTCAACTTGTCGCGCACGTGGCCCGCGCGTGCGATCCCGTTGGCCTCTGCGATCGCGGCTCCCGCCCCAGCCATCAGCTCGAGCAACGGCAACTTGTAGGAGACTGCGGTGAAGCGATGGAAACGGACGAAGGTCAGCGCCAGCAAGCCGGCGAACTCGATCTCGCCGTTCAGGAAAATCCGCTCGTTGGGCACGAAGACGTCGTCGAACACCGTCAGCGTCTCCATCATCTTGTGGCGCGCGCTGATCGGATGCTCGAACGGATCTTTTTTCGCGCTGCCGTGCGGGCTCGCGATGAGCTTGAGGCCCGGCGTATTGATCGGAATGGCAAAGGCGATCGCGTAGGGCTTGTCCTCGGCGCGCATCGCGCGCGTCGGCAGCACGATGACTTCGTTGGTGTTGGTCGAGACCGAGGTATGGACCTTGGCGCCGCGCACGACGACGCCGCCGGGCCGCTCCTCGACCACCCGCACGTAGTAGTCCGGATGATCCTGCGCGGTGGGTCCGAGCGAGCGATCGCCCTTGACGTCGGTCTGCGCGACCGCGATCGCGAGATCGTTGTCGCGGCATTGGCGATAATAATTGTGGATGCGCTCGCGGTATTGCTGATGACCCGCCGCGGCCAACCGCTCGCCGATAATATGCAGCGCCAGCAGCGCGTCGGTGCCGATCTCCTTGATCAACACCACCAGCGTCGCCCCCTCGCGCGTCGAGGCCGCGATCAGCTCGCTGCGCTGACGCAGATCGTCGCCATTGCGCGGGAGATGGAAGTAGCGGCTGTACTCACCCGCGCCCTCCTTGATCACCGCGAGGCCGCGATATGCCGGATCCTCGGTCATCCGGTAATCGATACAGGCGTGCTCCACCGCGATGCCGATAACCGGATGGGTGGTGACGTCGTTGACCTTTTCGCCGCGGAAAAAAACCGCACGGCCGTCACGCAACGACTGTTTGTACTGCTCAGGCGTTCTGAGTCCCATGACATCCCCCTGTCGCTGTGAATGAACCGGTGCTTCGCGACCTCGCTGTGAGACGTTGCAGCCGAGAGCCTCCGGCAAGTCAATATAGAGCGGCGGCGAACGAAGTCCAATCGTCCGCAATTGCGGTTCACAGACTGGGCCGCGCCGCGGCCTGTTGCGCGATCTGACTGATGAGCTCCACCAATGTGTTCGTCCCGCCGTCGCGGCACGCGAGGAGAACCAGGAAAAACGCTACAAGCAGTAGTGCAGTCAGGCGCTTGAGCGCGCCTACCGCGGTCACTTCACCTTGCCCTTCAACGAAATCGAAACGCTGTTGCTGTTCGCACCGTAGGTAAAGTTATAGGCGAGCGTGCCGGGGAGCGTCCCGCTGGTTCCCGTAGCCGGCGCGAATTCAAGCGATACGACGCATTTGCCCTTGGCCGCGAGCGCGGTGTTCGCGCAGGCGTCGCCGCCGGAGGCGATCTGAAAATTCGCACTGAGGCTTGCCGCACCGATCTGAACAGTAGCAGTGCTCTTGTTGTGGATCGTGATTTTCTTCGCTTTGCCGACTGACCCGGCCGCGACAGATGGGGCCGTCACCGACTTGGGCGCGGACAACGTCACCGCGATGCCATTACCTTCGAGCGTCTCGCTCGGGCTCGCGCCGTTGTAAGGAATCACGAGCGTCTCGCTCACGCTGCCGACCGCCGTCGCAGGCGCGAAGGCAAAATCAACGGTGCATTTCTTCTTGGGCGCGACGGTCAGGTTCGAGCAGTTGTCGCTTGAGAGCGTAAACGAGCTCGGCGGGGCGATCTGGCCGATCGTCGCCGCGTTCGCGCCCTTGTTATGCAGCGTCAGCTTCTTGGTTTTGCTGGTCGCCGTAGCGTCGACGTTTTTGAAGTCGAGCTTGGCGGGCGACGTGGTCAGCGTCGTGGTCACGACCGGCGTCGGCGTCGCGGTTGGGGTAGGGGTCGGGCTGGCCGAGACGGGAGTATCATTCAGGAAAAGCGTATCGATCGCAAAGTCCGAGCAATCAGCCTGTCCACATGCGGTGATCTGATATTCGATCGAGGCGATGTTCGCGCCCGAGCTGTCCATCAGACCGAGGTAAGTCGCGTCACCATTGGTGTCACTGGTCTCGCTGAAACTTCCAAGCGTACCGCCGCCGCTGCCGAACGCGGTGATCTCGACCGTAAACTGTCCCGGAACGTCCGATTGGATTAGCGCGCCGGCACCCGAGATTGGATTGGCAAAACTCAGAGTGAGCGGCCCGGTGCCGCTGTTGCCCGCGTCCGACGTCCAAACCAGCGTATCGCCGCCCGCGAAGCTGTCGGCCCAACTGCACGACGGGCTGGCCGGACAGACCACCGCCACGAGGCTGTTAGGACCGCTCAGGGTACCGGTCACACTTCCCCCGGCTGAATTGGCATTGAAGGTACTGGCGGACAGGACGGCGCCATCGCCCCCGAGTTGCGACCAGCTCACCGAATCGTTGGCGCTTTGCGCGCTCTCGCTGGTCACCTCGACGAGCGAGTCAGTCCAGCCGGAGAGCCGCACCAGAAGAACCAGGAAAAATCCCACAAATGCCAGCGGAATTATGCGCTTGATATGTTTCATTCAATCTCTCGCCTGAGCTTTTCGGCCCAGTCTTTGGGTTCCGTCCGAGATTCGAGTTGCGATCGGCCAGGCGGTGCTCAGCAAACCGACGGTTGGCCAGCGGTGAAGGTGCCATTGTTGGAAAACCATCCGTTCACCCCGAGCCCGGGAGGAGTCTGGCGATAGAACCACGAAAAGAACGCCAATTCCTGCAGGTTATAGGCAAAGCCGTTGGACTGCGTCACTGGCGGAAGAACCGTGCCGCTGAGCGGATCGCCGTTTTCCAGGTTTCCCTGGCATCCGCTCACCTGACCGATATTGCCCCAGAGCGGGGTTGGATTAGTGCCCAGCGGGTCGTCAGTCAATTCGCCCACTTCATGGGCCATCACCGAGGTGTCGCTGGTGATCGATCCGCCGCCCGTGAATATCGTCGTGGTGTCGAAATCGGAGATCCCATAGACCTGCACCGCAGCGCCGACTGCGTTGTGATACCCGAGGATGCAGCAATTAGAGGGGCCAATACTGTCACCCGCAACGCCCTGCACAACATTGTAGACCAGAAACAGCGGCAGCGTAGTCGGACCAACTCCGCTCGACTTGAGTGACGGCAGCACCGTGTTCTGGAGGATTCCGTCGAAAGTGTTGTTGTCCATCACTCCGATATTTCCACATCCGCCGAACATGGTAGCCGCGTTGTAAGTCGCGCCCTGACCCGCGGGAATATTAACCGTAACCGCCGGCAACGTGGTCACCGGACTTAACATCGTGTGATAGCTGTTGCCAGTAGTCACGACGTTGGTGTTCCAGAAGTTGCCGCGCTGGAACGCATCGATATATTGGGTGTCGCCGACGAAGGTGGGGCCGAAGGTGAAGCTGGCGTTGGTGAGAATCGGCGACTGCTGCATCAGGGTCGACGCGACGTCGTTGGGCGCTGTCAGACAGTTCTTGTCGGCCTTGGTCGGATCGAAGACTCCGCCGTCCGGCAGATTTATGATCAACGGCACCAGAAAGGTCGGGATATTGGTGGTGCGGAGGCCATGAAAGTATGGGCTGCGCCCGATCATCGTTCCCGTGTAGGTCTTGCTGTCCAGCGGCGAGACGACGCTGTAATCCCACATCGGGATCGTGCTTGACGCCGCGACCGCCGCGCGAACCTCTGCGTGAGTAACGCCCTGGAGCGGCTTCACGATGGTATAGCCGTGCAGCCGCGGCACCTGATCCGCGGTCTGCGCCTGAACGGCCGCGGCGATGGACATCGCGAGCGCAAACATGAGCCCGGCAAACATAAATCCGGCGACCGTCCTCGGCCTTATCCCCGCAACTTGCATCCTTGAAGCCTCCCTGACACCATCTGCCGCGCACGAGCGCGTGGTTCGATTAAAATGCTTGCTGACATCTTGCTAACATAATGTTTACTGACGGCGGCAGCACTTTCGTTTTCGCCGTTGCTCCCCAGAGTAGGTGGATCGCGCTTTAAGACGCAATCCATTTTGGCGGGCAGCCGGCATAAACTTGTGGAGGAGTAATGCAGCATGACCAAGCCAATGGCAACCTCAAATCGGCTGTTTGATCTGACCGGCCGGGTCGCGATGGTCACCGGTGGTAATCGCGGTATTGGGCGCGGTCTCGCCCTGGCGCTGGCCGAAGCGGGCGCGGCGGTCGCGATCCTCGCGCGCGACGCCGACAAGAACGCGGCGACCCTCGCCGATTTGCGCGCGCTCGGCGCGCCGGCGATCGCGTTGCAGATCGATCTGGCCGATCGCGCCGCGCTCAAGCCTGCTCTCGACAGCGTCACGCGTGAGCTCGGCGACGTCGATATTCTCGTCAACAACGCCGCCTTCGCGATCCTCAAGGGTATCCTCGAGCAGACTCCCGAGGAGTGGGACAGCGTGATGGCGGTCAACCTCAACGCCGGCTTTCTGCTCTCGAAGTATGTGGCCGAAGCGATGGTCCGGCGGGGTCGCGGCGGCAAGATCATCAATGTCAGCAGTATCGTCGCCAATGCCGGCACCCCGATTTTTCCCTCTTATGCCGTCGCCAAGGGCGGGATTCAAACTTTGACCCGCTGCCTCGCGCTCGAGCTTGCGCCGCACAATATCCAGGTCAACTCGCTGATGCCCGGATGGTTCGATACCGATATGACCGACTGGATTCGCAACGGCCCGGAATATGCCGAATTGCTGAAGGAGATGGTGACGCGGACGCCGCGCGGACGCTTCGGCGAGCCGCAAGAGCTCGCCGGCGCCGTGGTCTTCCTGGCCTCGCGCGCCTCGGATCATATGACGGGTGCAGATCTGATTATCGACGGCGGCTTTTCCGTGCGCTAAGACGCCCGCTCGCTCAAGTAAAGTCGCTTATCCAAAGTGCAACGATCGCGTATCATGCGCTCGATGGCATCGCGCAAAGGCGCATCAAGGGTGGGATCGCCGACCGCCGAGCTGATGGCTGACCTGATGTTCCCCGACGTTAAGCCGCTGCGGATCGTGGTGGCCGGCGAGGTCATTCTCGACCGCTACGTCTGGGGCGACGTCGAGCGGATTTCGCCCGAAGCTCCGATTCCCGTCCTGCGCACTCATCGGCGCGAGGAGAAGCCCGGCAACGCCGGCTTCGTGATGGCGAATTTGTGCGCGCTCGGCGCGCGTCCGGCGGCGCTCACCGTGATCGGCGCCGATGCCAACGGTGAAAAGTTGCACGAGATTTTCCGCAATCTCGGCATCGATACCCGCACATTGATGGTTGATCCGGAGCGCCCGACCATCGTCAAGGAGCGCTTGCTCGGTTCGGTGCAGTCGGCCAATCGCGGCACCCAGCAACTGTTGCGCGTCGATCAGGAAGACCTGCGCCCGCTCACCCCGAAGCGCGAGCAAATGTTTACCGCGCGCATCGCCGGGGCTTTGCAGCGCGCCGACGCGGTGCTGGTCTCGGACATCAACAAAGGCCTTTTGACCCCCGCAGTGCTGCGTGCGCTGATTGACGCCGCCAACCGTCGCGCGATCCCGATTATCGTCGATCCGCGCCTCAGCGACGATTATTCGATCTATCGCGGCGCAACCGTCCTGACCCCCAACCGCTACGAAACCGAGCGCGCCACCGGCATCAAGCTGACGGATCGCGACGCCTGGCGCACCGCGGCCGAGAAACTGATCGACCAGCTGCAGCTTAAAGCCTGCCTGATCACGCTCGATCGCGAGGGCATGTACCTGGCTGAGCGTGGCGGCCGCAGCCAGTATCTGTCGACCTCGCCGCGCGAGGTCTTTGACGTTACCGGCGCCGGCGACATCGTGCTGACCTTCTTCGGGATGCTCGCCGCGGCCGGGCTGAGTTATGCCTCGGCGGCCGCGATCGCCAACCTCGCCGCGGGCCTCGAGGTCTCGCGAATGGGCGCCGAGATTATCTCGCGCGAGGATCTGGTGCGCGCGCTGCAACCTGCCTATAGCAGTCACGAGGTCAAGATTCTTTCCGCGCGCGAGCTCGACGGCGCCCTCGCGCGCGAACGCCGCGCCGGCCGCAAAATCGTCTTCACCAACGGCTGCTTCGACCTGCTGCACGCGGGTCACCTGCAGATCCTCGGGTTTTCGCGCGCGCAGGGCGATCTCGTCGTGGTGGGGCTCAACAGTGATCGTAGCGTGCGCCAACTCAAAGGCGCCGATCGGCCGATTCACGCCGCCGCCGACCGCGCGCGCCTGCTCGCGGCGCTCGAGATGGTCAAATACGTCGTCATCTTCGACGACACGCGCGCCGAGGAGATCATCCGCCGCGTGCGCCCCGACGTGCTCGTTAAAGGCGAAGACTACCACGGTCAAATCGTGGACGGCCAGAGCTTCGTCGAGTCCTATGGGGGCCGCGTCGCCCTCGCGCCGCTGCTCAAGGGCCACAGCACGTCGATTACGGTCGCGCGCCTGCGCAACGCGAACGAGGGATCACGCTAGCTGCTTTGCTGACCAAGAATCTTAACGCAGCGCGCAGACTCGCCTACTCGCTTCGCGCGGCAACCGCGCTCCGCCAGCTCTGGTTAAGAGCGCGCTGGCGTATTCCTCACTGCCTTCGCTAACATCGAGGCAGCGGCAAGCCATGATCATTCGCGCGGCCGCAGGAGTCAAAACATCAAGTGGACTTCAATTATTCGCCCGAGCAGGAAGCCTATCGGATGCAGGTGCGGGGCTGGCTCGAAGCCAATCAGCCGCCGCCGCTGACCGACGACGAGCGCTCGCGCATCAGCGAGGACCTGCTATGGGAGCGCAACAAGAAGTGGCACAAGAAGCTCTATGCGGGTGGCTGGATCGGACTAAGCTGGCCAAAGGAATACGGCGGCCGCGGCGCCAGCTTCATCGAGCAACTGATCTTTCAGCAGGAGCTGGCGCGGCTCAATCTGCCGATCGGGATCAACGTTCTCGGCATCATCATGAACGGTCCGGCGTTGATGCAGTGGGGAACTCAGGAACAGAAAAAGCGCTACCTGCAGCCGATTCTGGAAGCCGAGGAGATCTGGTGTGAAGGGATGTCCGAGCCGGGCGCCGGTTCAGATTTAGCCTCGATACAAACGCGGGCCGAACTCCAGGGCGACTCCTTCGTCGTCAACGGCCAGAAGGTCTGGACGACCGGGGCTCAGCGCTCGCAATTCTGCCAGCTCTTCGTCCGCACTGACCCCGCCGTTCCCAAGCATAAAGGCATGAGCGCATTGATCGTTGATATGCGCAGCCCCGGCGTCACGGTGAAGCCGCTCAAGCAAATTACCGGCGACGCCGATTTCAACGAGATCTTTTTCGAGGACGTCCGCGTGCCCAAGGAGAATCTGCTCGGCCCGCTCAACGCCGGATGGCAGGTGCTGGTCGCGACGCTGATGCATGAGCGCTTCGGCATCAGTGAGACGATTGGCGGCGGCGAAGTCATCCTGTCGCAGCTAGTCGAGCTCGCGAAGGCTATCCCGCTCAATGATTCGCCGGCGGCCGACGACGACGAAATCCGTCAGTCGATCGCGCAATTTGCTTGCGAGGTGACGGCGAAGAAATACAGCGGTCTGCGCGCCTTGACCAAACGCCTCAAGGGGCAGCAGCCGGGCGCGGAATCCTCGATCGGCAAGCTGGTCTCGACGGACCTCTCGCAGCGGATGACGAAATTCGCCTCGCGCGTGCTGGGGACTTACGCCACCCTCGAGCGCCACTCGATGTTTGCTCCCGACGGCGACTGGATGCGCCGCCAGTTGTGGGTCGAAGCCCTGACAATCGCCGGCGGCTCATCCGCCGTGCAGAAAAACATGATCGGCGAACGCATCCTGCAACTGCCGAAGGGGTAATCGGCCGACGCCTTCAGGCAACATTGCGGGTCAGGTCTTAGCGCCGGCCATGAAGACTAGAAAGCCACCTGTCATGCGTAGCCGAATCCGAGTCCAGCGGGGTCGAGGGTCTGCCGAATCGTCCATGTTCCTGTCCAAGGCGACGGTTCAGTCGGCGCGTTAAAGACCAACGTGGAATCCAAGTCTCGTCCTGGGGCGCCGTTCAGCGGAGTGTATTGATCTATGGTCGGATGCTGATGCTTCCATCGCTCCCAGAGCAGGTCCAGGAAGGCGTGGTGCAAAAAGAAGACAGGGTCGTTTGGAGATGTCGCGTCGGCCATGTTTCCGCCAACCCATCGATGGACTGGATTATGCAGAACACCCTCCGAAACGCTTTCGAAGCTGGAGGGCCCCGGCCAATAAGGCGTCTTGGCGAGACCCGCTGAGATATCGCTGGACGTTGGCAACCAAGCCGTCGCGTCCTCGCCAAACTCGCGTCTCAAGCCTGGATCTCCGGCGGCGTCATCCCATACAAGGATTTGGAAGGCGCCTGCGATAAAAGCGAAAGGTCCCGTCGTGACACGACCTCCTTGGGCTCTATCGCCGTCTCCACCCAGGAAATCGGCGGTAAACGGATTGCTCGCGTCAGCGTAATTCCAGTCCCAATATGGCAGCGTGATCGAAGAATCGTTTGCAGCGGACTGAAGCGCAACTTCGAACTGCCGAAGCAAGATACGATGCCACGGAAAAAAGAGCGATGTGCCATGTGGCATCGGCTCGAACATCGCAGGCCCGGTCATCGCATTCTTATGTACTTCGACAAAATCGTCGTATCGCTTTTGTGCTCCTGGGTGAAGCGTGCTGTCGACGTTGTTCTTGAGCGCCAAAACGGCATGAACAAACGCCGCCTTCTGCGCGGGGCTGAGGTCACGATGGTTGCGACGGATGTCCAATGCTGATCCTCCCGGTCGACGTCCAATTCTAAGTGGGGCCCAAGATTTTCAAATCACATTGGGTCCAATAGAACAAGGCGTAACAATGAGTGAACAATTTCACGTCAAACTAACGCTGCATCGCCTGGAAGAGCAGCGCGGCGGCTTCGGACATCATCTCGCCGACGATCTCGGAGAGCGGTTTGCTCGGAATCGCCGGCACAGACGTACTCCGAGCCGGTTTGATCTTGTAACCACTGGTAGCTACCATCGAACCATGAGATCGGTGGGTGTCAAGCAACTGAAGTCAAGGCTTTCGGAATACCTGCGGCTCGTGCGAAGCGGGGAGACCGTATTGGTCACCGATCGCGACGAAGTGGTGGCGGAACTACGACCAACGCGCAGGCAGCCTGACCCAGCCGATTCGCTCGATGGGCTTTTGGAGTCACTCGCCGAGCGCGGGGAGGTGACCCGTGCCAGCCAGCCAAAAGGCCGTTGGACATGGAAGGCCAAAGGGCTTGGGCTCGCACCCGGGTCCGTCGCCGCTCTGCTGGGCGAGCTTCGCAGTGATCGGTGATATTTATATGCCCAACTACCTTTACCTGGATACCTCCGCCGTCTTGCGCGCGGTTCTGGAGAGCGGAACCAGCCCGGCGATCGAAGGGCTGATCGGCGCCGCCTCGATCCTGATTACTTCGCGGCTGTCGCTAGTCGAATCTTCGCGCGCGCTTCACCGCTTGCGGCAACTCGGACAAGTCAGCGAAGCCCGGCTCGCTGATGCGCAACGCGAGCTTAGCGCGATATGGACGCGATGCGAGCTCTGGGAGTTGACGCCTTCGGTATGCGAGAGGGCGCGCCATGTCGCCCCGGGGAAACCATTGCGAACGCTCGATGCTCTTCACCTCGCGACCTTCGTCTTGGCGCGAGAAAAACTGGAGGGTCTCGAACTCGTGACCGTCGATGAACGCCTGCAAGCCGCGCTTCAGACCGTCTAGACCTGAACTTACCAGTCTTGCACCCGAAAATCACCGACGAGCGTGACGCTAACGCTGCATCGCCTGGAAGAGCAGCGGGGCGGCTTCGGACATCATCTCGCCGACGATCTCGGAGAGCGGTTTGCTCGGCACCGCCAGCTTCTCCGTGAGCGAAGTCAGTATCCTGAGATAGTGCGTTTTTGACTCCGCGCTGATCGTCTCTAGCCGGCTCTCCATAACCTCGAGATAGCGGCGATGGAGGTCAAAGATTGCCTGATCCTGTGGATCCGAGAACTTCGATGGGTGCGCCATAACTTACTCCCTGCCGCCTGATCGCGGACCGTGCCGCGCCAGTGAAAAGTGAAGAAATCAGAACAAAAAGCGTCGCGTGTTGATGCTGATCAGCACCCCCATCGCCGCCATCATCGCGATCAGCGACGAACCGCCGTAGCTCACCAGCGGCAGCGTGATCCCGACGACCGGCAGCATCCCGCTCGCCATCCCGACGTTAATCGCGACCTGCCAGAAAATAATCCCGGTGACGCCGACCGCGAGCAGCGCGCCGAAGCGATCGCGGGCGTGCCGCGCGATCCAAGCGCCGCGCAGGATCAGCACCGTATAGAGTCCCAGCAGGAGCATCGCGCCGGCAAAACCGAACTCCTCGGCGAAGACCGCAAAAATAAAGTCCGTGGTCTGCTCGGGCAAAAAATTCAGCCGCGCCTGCGTGCCCTTGAACAACCCCTTGCCCCACGCGCCGCCCGCGCCAATCGCGATCTCGGACTGGATAATGTGATAGCCCGAGCCGAGCGGATCCGACTGAGGATTGAGAAAGCTTACCAGCCGCTCGCGCTGATAAGACTTGAGATAATGCCAGCCCAGCGGCGCTGCGAGCGCTGCCGCGATCATCAGGATCGCCGCCGTCCGCCAATTCAGTCCGCCGACAAAAATCAGGGTCGCCGTGATCAGCACCAGGATCAGCGCCGTACCGAGGTCGGGCTGCTTTAGGACCAGTCCGGCCGGAAGCGCGAGCAGCAAGGCGGGAATGACAACGTGGCGAAGCTTCCAGCCGCCGCGCGGCGGCTCCTCGCGCAGATAACGTACCATCACCAGCGCCACCGCCAGCTTCGCGATTTCGGACGGCTCGAGCTTCAGCACTCCGAGGTTGATCCAGCGCCGCGAACCGCCCGTGCTGTGACCGGCGACCGCGACCACGATCAGCAGTCCCACCGTGACCGCATAGATCAGATAGGCGTAGGAGCTGAGCGAGCGATAATCGAAGAGCGCCGCCGCCGTCATCAGGGCCGCGCCGAGACCAACCCAGGTCAACTGCCGCACGACCAGCGGGTCGAGCCCGTGGCGCGTATTGCCCCAGGTCGCGCTGAGCACGCTGAGTACGCCCATCCCGCCCAGCGCCAGCGCCAGCACGAACACCGTCCAGTCGAAATGATAGATGACGCGCCGGTCTAGCGCCGCCATAACGGCCTAGTCCGCGAGCGGATCAACCGCGTAATGCTGGGCGTCAGGATTCTTTGCGGGCAGGCCGCCTTGCGGCGGATTCAACTCGAAGAATTTCTGCATCACTGCCTTGACCGCCGGCGCGGCCGTGCTACCGCCATGGCCGGCGTGCTCGATAATGCAGGCGATTGCAATCTGCGGATGATCGAGCGGGGCGAAAGCGATGAACCAGCCATGATCGCGATACTCTTCCGGCAGGGCGTTTTCCTTGGTGCGTTCGCCCTGCGCCTCCTTGACCACCTGGGCAGTCCCGGTCTTGCCCGCAACGACCACATTATCCATCTTGGCGCCGTGCGCGGTGCCGTCGGGCTGATTGACCACCCCGGCCATCCCGGCTCGCACCAATTCCAGGACCTCGGGATCGATATGGGCCTGACTCTGGACGATCGGCGGGAAAACCTTGACCGTACTGCCGTCGATCGCGTCAATCTCCTTGACGAACTGCGGTTTGAACAGCGTCCCGCCGTTGGCCACCGCCTCGGCGAGATCGGCAAGCTGCAGCGGCGTCGCGCCGACGTAGCCTTGGCCGATCGAGACCGAGAGGGTTTCCGCCGGATACCAGCGTTCGCCGAAGCGCCGCTCCTTCCATTCAGTTGAAGGCATCACGCCGGCCCGTTCGTTATCCAGATCGATCCCGCTCTTTTTGCCGAGACCCAGCGCATGCGCCCACGCCGCGAGGCGATCGATCCCGAGATGCTGGCCGACGTTGTAAAAGAAGACGTCGCAGGATTCCACGATCGCCCGATGCAGCGAAATGCTGCCATGGCCCTGCTTGCGCCAGCATCGATACTCACGGCCGCCGAAATAGATTCCGCCCGCACAGCCGTAGGCGGTTTGAGGCGTCAAGGTGTGATCTTCAAGAGCCGCTATCGAGTCGACCAGTTTAAAGGTCGAGCCCGGCGGATAGACCCCCTGAATCACGCGATTCGACAAGGGATGCGCTGGATCGGTGGTTAGAGCCCGCCACATCGCCGGCGTGATGCCGCCGGTAAAGGTGTTCGGGTCAAAGGCCGGATGACTCGCCATCGCGAGAATGTAGCCGGTGTTGGGGTCGATCGCGACGAGCGCTCCGGCACGATCGCCGATCGCCTGCTCTGCCACCTGCTGCAGGTCAAGATCAAGCGTCATGACCACGCTGTTACCGGGGCGCTCGGGAATGTCGCGCAGCGTCCGCAACCGCCGCCCGACCGAATCAACTTCAATCTCCTGGCCGCCGCTGTCGCCGCGCAGGCTCTGCTCCCAGGTGCGCTCCAGCCCGAACTTGCCGATCTCGTCGCCCATCCGATAGTCGGGGAGCCGATTCAGATCACGCACCGTTACTTCGCCGACATAACCGAGCAGATGGGCGGCGAGCGTTCCGTAGATGTAGTGGCGGCGCGGCTCGACCTCGAGGCTGACGCCGGGCAATTCGAGCTGATGCGTCTCGAGGGCGACCACCTGCGGCCACTTGAGATGCTCGTCGACGATCACCGGCTCGAAATCCGGACGCCCCTGATCGTCGGCGTCGTCGAGCTTCTTGGCCACGCCGTCCTGGCCCAGCAGCTTTTCGAGCCGCGCCGAGGTTGCCGCGATATCCGGCGCGTCCTCCGGCACCATCACCGCGGCGAACGACGGATGGGAGTCAACCAACGGCCGGTGACGAACGTCGTAGACCAACCCGCGCAGCGCCGGCAGGCGCTGCAGCCGAATCCGATTGCGATCGGCCAGTTCGGCCATCTCGTGATGCTTGATCAGTTGCAGGTAGTAGAGCCTGACCGCGGCCGCGGTCAGCACGGCGAGCATCACCGCGAGTAGTCCGGCAATCCGCGGCTCGAGCCGCGGAATCGGCCGATGTTTACCGCGCCTGGCGAATCTGGCCACTCATCACCGTGCCATCAGCTGTATTCCCGTGAACTGCTCCGGCGCAGTCCGGTCATCCACGCCGCTCCGTCCATCATGGCAAAAATCGCGGGTGCGCACAGTGCCGTCAACGCCGCCTGAATCAGGATCGCCGGCGTCACCAGCGCCGCATTTTCCGATCCTGTCCATCCCGCACCGGCCAGGTAAGTGCCCAGCGCGCAAAACAAGACGCCGCCGAATACCGCCATCACGCCCAAGACGCGGCCCGGCGAAAAGACCGCTCGCGAAAGCCCGTACGTCAAAATAAAAACGGCGGTGAAAAGCACAGCATTAAGCCCAAGCTGATTGCCGGAAAAGGCGTCGGTCGCATAGCCGATCGCGAAGGCCGCCAGCGCCGCCGGGATTCCGTGATAGCGCAGGCCAAGATCCACCACCAGGATCAGCGTCAGCTCCGGCACGAGGATCTCGAAGGGCAACAAGCGCGGGATCGTGGTCTGCAGGATCAGGGCGATCAGCGTCGCGATCGTGAACAGGCCCAACAACCGCACGCTCCCTCAGTCTCGCTGGGTCAATTCCGATCGTCGGCGTCGATCTGCAGTTCGGGCGGCTTTTGCGTCAGCACCAGTAGCTGCTCAAGTTTACGGAAATCCGCAGCCGGCGACAGCTCGACGTTGAGGAACAGCCCCGGACCTTCCTGCGAGACCTGCGCGACCTTGCCCACGAGCAAGCCGCGTGGGAAGATCCCGTCCATGCCCGAGGTTACGATCGTGTCGCCGGGCTTCAAGTCCTCGGTGCGGCCGACGTACTTCATCGTGAGGCCGTCGTCGATCACTCCGCCAACGATACCGCGCGCCCGGCTGCGCTGATCGATCGCATCAAGCGCCGAATTGTGATCATCGATCAGCATCACGCGCGCGGCGTCGGGCGCCACCGCGATCAGCTTGCCGACGACGCCCGCAGCGGCGATCACGGCCATGTCGCGTCGAAAACCGCTGTGCGAGCCCTGTCCGATGATCAAGGTGCGCGAGAGCCCGGTGGCGTCGCTGCCGATCACATTGGCGGCGACGGCCTTCATCGCCAAGGCGTCGCGCAGTTCGAGCAGATCGCCCAGTCGTTGGTTTTCCGCTTCCAGCTCGCTCGTCCGCGCACGCTCGCTTTCGAGCTCGGCGAGTTCTTTGCGCAGCGCGTCGTTCTCCCGTCGCGTCCCCACCAGCTCTAGATAGTCGTGGACAAACCCGCTCGTCTCGTCGCTGAAGCCTGCCTCGAAGGCTTGCACCGGCCGGAGTAATTCGATCAGTGCGATAGCCGGTCGGCTGGCCCGCGCGCCCGGTCGCGTCCCCGACAAAATCAGATGCAGGCCCAGAATCAGCAGCGTACCGGCGGTTAGTATCACGCCGTTACGCCGGAGGAAGGAACTTCTCACCTGTGCTCCCCGCGCCGGGGTTCTGTTCGATCAACTGTCGTTGTGATTGCGTAGGGCTGCGCCTAATCCACGGTGACGTCGCGCAACAGCGACAGCTCGTCCAGCACCTTGCCCGCGCCCATCACCACCGCGGTCAGCGGATCGTCCGCGAGCGTTACCGGCAGCCCGGTCTCCTCGCGCAGGAGCACGTCAAGGTTGCGCAGCAGCGAGCCGCCGCCCGCCAGTACAATGCCCTTCTCAACGATATCCGAGGCCAGCTCCGGCGGCGTCCGTTCAAGCGCGATCCGCACCGACTCCACCACCTGATGCACCGGCTCCATCAGCGCCTCGCGAATCTCCTCGTCGGTGATCTCGATAATCTTCGGTACGCCCGCAACGAGATCGCGACCCTTGATCTCCATCGTCTGAATCTCATTGCCCGGGTAAGCGGAGCCGATTGTAATCTTGATCAACTCGGCCGTGCGCTCACCGATCAGCAGATTATACTTGCGCTTAATGTGCTGGATGATCGCCTCGTCCATCTTGTCGCCCGCCACCCGCACTGAGCGCGAGAAGACCACCCCGGCCAGCGAAATCACCGCCACCTCGGTCGTGCCGCCGCCGATGTCGACAATCATATTGCCGGTCGGCTCCGTGATCGGCAGGCCCGCGCCGATCGCCGCCGCCATCGGCTCCTCGATCAGATAGACCTCGTGCGCCCCGGCCGATTCCGCCGATTCGCGCACGGCGCGCTTCTCCACCGCGGTGATCCCGAACGGCACGCAAATTACGATCCGCGGGCGGACCAGCAGCTTGCGATTGTGAGTCTTCTGTATGAAGTGCTTGAGCATGCTCTCGGTGATCTCGAAGTCGGCGATGACGCCGTCCTTGAGCGGCCGAATCGCGACGATCGAGCCGGGCGTGCGACCCAGCATCTTCTTCGCCTCGGCGCCGATCGCCAGCACGCGCCGGCCGCCCCGCGAGTCCTTTTGCACCGCCACCACCGAAGGTTCGTTGCAGACGATGCCTTGGCCCTTGACGTAGATCAGCGTATTGGCGGTGCCCAGATCAATCGCAAGATCGTGCGAGAACCAACCGAAAAATGATGAAAAAGCCACCGATTATGCCCCCATTCACGGCTCGACTGCGGTCCGGCCGCGCGCCCTATGCCTCAAACCCAACCCAACCGACCCAACTGTCAACCTTGGCGCCGTACACAGCTTGCAGGCTCGCCCGCTGACTGCGCCTTCGGCTCCATTGACCCGCGCGCTTGATGGAGAACTCAGGATATCGCGTAACTGAAAAACTAACAGACATGCTTCGGCGCGCGCAACTATCTACTGCGAGCAGAGCTCAAGTCAAAGCGCGCCGGCGAGTGTCGTCGTGGCCGGCGCCCCGGCACCGCGTCAGGAATCTGCGTTAGGCGCGCGGGGGGGCCTGTAAAGTCCTCTGCGATCCCCTGCTATGATGAGGCCCCTATGCTCGAAGGTATCCGGCGCTACGCCTATTCGTGGGTGACACGAGTCCTGCTGCTGTTCCTGATCGCCGTCTTTGTGATCTTTTTTGGCGGACTCGGCAGTTACTTTCTGCAAATCAAGCCGGTCGCCTCGATCGATTGCTACACCTATCTGCATCTCTTCACCCTGCCCGGATGCCGAAACATCCTGCCCGACGAGATCGACCGCCAAGCCGCCAACATCCGTCGCTCGGTGCAGAACGCACATAGTGAAGACGCCGAGCGGATGCTCGCGAGCGTCAACCTGCGACAGATCGCGGTCGAGAGCCTAATCGAGCAGATTCTGATCGAGCGCGAAGCCAATAAGCTCGGTCTGCGCATCAGCGACGAGGACCTCGGCAAGGCGATCGCCTCGCAAGCCGTCTTTCAGGATGACGGCCGCTTCAGCGAGACGCGCTACGAGGAGATTCTGCGTGATAACCAGCTCGAGCCGGCCGCCTTCGAGGCCGACACGCGCGGCAAAATCCTTTCCGATACCCTGCGCTTCATGGTCAGTGACGCCATCGCGGCAAGTCCTGACGAGGCCCGCGCCGAGTTCAATCGCTTTGGTCAGAAGATCGCGCTCGAATATCTCGAATTTCCCTACACGAACTTTGCCGGCGGCCGACCCTCCGACGCGGAGATCGCCAAGTTCTATCACGACAACGAAGAGTCCTTCCGCGAACCAGAACGCGCCAGGATAAGCTTCATCCGTTATGACGCCGCCGTGCTGGCTCCCAAGGAGCCGCCCACAGATACGGCTATTTCGGATTTTTACGAGCAGAATCAGAAGGCGCTCTTTTCTCATCCCCAGCAGATCCATGCCCGCCACATTCTGATACATGTAGCCGCTGACGCGGGCGCAGCGGAGAAGGCCGCGGCCAAAGCACAAGCCGAGAGCTTGATGCAAAAGATCAAAGCTGGCGCCAACTTCGCCGATCTCGCGAAAGAATACTCTGACGATCCCGGCTCCAAACAAAATGGCGGCGATTTGGGTTACATCTCGCGTGGCGAGCTGGTCAAACCGTTCGAGGAAGTTGCCTTCACGCTTAAGCCCGGCGAGTTGGGTATCGCGGAAACCCAGTTCGGCTTTCATGTGATCCAGGTCGAGGACGTCAAAAACTCGAAGGTCGAGACCCTCGAGGAGGCGCGCCCGCGGATCATCGCGATGATCAACGAGAAGCAGGGCGAAACGATCGCCAAGCAGGACCTCAATCAGGATATTGCGGCCGCTGGCGAAGGCCGCGACTTGAAAGACCTGGCCAAAAAACGCGGCCTGGTTGCGATCGAAACGCCCTATTTCGCCGACGGCGAGACTATCAAGGGGGCGGAAGACACTCCGGCGCTGAGCAAAGAAGCCTTCGCGATGCAGCCCGGCGAGATCCATTCGTACATCAAAGGACCAGCGCCGATTCTCCTCAAACTGCTCGATCGTAAACCCACGCGCATCCCGCCGCTGAGCGAAATCAAAGATCGCGTGGCCGCAACGATGGTCCGGATGCGCGCCGAAGCCCAGGCGGCGCAGGCGGCGACGGCGACGCTCAAGCAGGTGCGCGCGCCGGGCGCCTTCGACGCCGTCGTCGCGGCCAATCGTCTACAGGTCAAAAATACCGGCGAGTTTGTTCGCGCCGGCGGTACGATTCCGGGTCTCGGCCAGTTTCAGGAGGCGGTCGAGGCCGCCGCGGCGGTCCCCACAATTCCGGGGGTGATCGATCGCGTGATGGAGAAAGGCGGTAATTCCTATATCTTCCGCGTGGTCTCGCGCAGCGCCCCAAGCGACGCCGACTGGAAAACTCTCGGCCCGGGCTTCACCGAACGCTTTCTCCAGCAACAGCGCCAGCTCGCCTGGAGCAGTTTTGTCAACAACCTGAAAAGCAAGTCGTTGATCGTCGTGCATAGCGACCTGATCGGCAGCTCCGCGGGCAACTCATAACTGTATGGCCGGTCTCGACGACCCCCCTCTGCCCACCGTTGAACTCACCGATTTCCTTCTCCCCGGTCAAGGGCTCAGCGCCCTGCTGATCCACGGCTTAACCGGGACCCCCTATGAGATGCGCTACCTCGGCGAGCGGTTGGCAGCTACCGGAATACGCGTGCATGGCGTCAAACTCGCGGGCCACGCGGGCCAGCCGGAGGAGCTCGGCGCGACCACTCATGAGAATTGGTACGAAAGCGTGATCGCCGGGTTTGAACAGTTACGCGCCTACGGCGATCCGATCGTGGTGGCGGGCCTTTCGATGGGCGCACTGCTCGCCGCACGTCTTGCGATCGAACAACCGGACGCAATCGAGGCGCTCGTGATGCTTTCGCCGGCCTTTTTCATCCCGCGACCGGCGCACCTCCTGGTGCGCCTGCTGCGGCCCTTGGGCCGGGAGGACCGCCTCTATTTCCGCGGTTCCGATGGTTCCGATATTCACGACGACTCCGCGCGCCGAATTCATCCGGGCAGCCGGCTGATTCCCTTGCGGGCGGCGCTCAATCTGCTCGAACTCAGCGCCTACGTCCGCCCGAAGCTGCGCGACCTCACACAGCCGGCGCTCCTGATCCATAGCCGCTTGGATCATGTCTGCCCGTTCGATCGCAACACCCGCTTCGTGATGAAGCATCACGATCGCACGCGGCTGGTTGCGCTCGACGAGAGCTTTCACGTAATCACAGTTGACAGCGACAAGGACCGCGTCGCCCAGGAAACGATCGAATTCGTGCGCGATTACCGTGTGGCGCCGAGCGCCAGATACGCCTGACTTCCTGGGCGCGGCTGGCCGCCGTTCGTATCGGAGAGTATCGATGGACTTAGGCTTCAGCCCCGCAGAAGAGCGCTTTCGCGAAGGCGTGCGCAAATTTCTCAGCGCTAACCTGCCGCCCGGATGGAACTCCGGCGGCGGCCGGCCAGCCGGAATGTCGCAGCTCGATTTTCTGCGCGACTGGCAGCGGCGGCTCGCCGCCAACGGTTTCCTTGGCATGTCCTGGCCAAAGGAATACGGCGGTCAGGGTGCCAGCCAAATCGAAATGGCTATTTTCAACGAGGAAGCCGCGCGCGTCCGCGCGCCAGGCCCCCTCAACGTTATCGGCCTCTCGATGGTCGGGCCGACGCTGATGAGCCACGGCACGCCCGAGCAGAAGGAGCGTTTCCTCGCCAAGATCATGAGCGCCGAAGAGATCTGGTGCCAGGGTTTTTCCGAACCCAACTCGGGCTCTGACGTCGCCTCGCTCAGCACCCGCGCCGAGCTCAAGGGCGATGAGTTCATCGTCAACGGCCAGAAGGTCTGGACCACGCTCGCCCATATCTCGCAATGGTGCATGCTGATCGCCCGCACTGACGCCACCGCGCCGAAGCATCGCGGCATCTCCTGCCTCTTGATCGATATGAAGACCCCCGGGGTCACCGTCAAACCCTTGCGCCAGATGACCGGCGAATCCGAATTTAACGAGATGTTCTTCGACGACGTGCGGGTGCCGCGCACGAATCTGCTCGGCCCGCTCAACGAAGGCTGGCGCGTCGCCACCACCACCCTGATGAACGAGCGCGGCACCAGCGCGCTGGCGTCGGTGATGCGCTATCGCATCGTCTTCGATGAAATCGTCGATCTCGCGCGCAAGACGATCCGCCACGGCAAGCCGGCGACGCAGGATCCAGTGCTGCGCCAGCAACTCGCGCAGTTCCATGTCGACCTCGAAATGATGCGCTTCACGGCCTATCGGACCTTTTCAAAGATCCTCAAGGGCGGCGACCCCGGTCCGGTCGGATCGATCTCGAAGCTCGCCTGGTCCGAGCTCAACCAGCGCATGATGGAATTCGTGATCAACCTCGAAGGCCCGGCCAGCCAGCTTATGCGCGGCTCGCCGCACGCTGTTGAAAGCGGCCGCTGGCAGCATCACTTTATGCGCTCGCGCGCCAACACGATCGAAGCCGGGACCTCCGAGATTCAGCGCAACATTATCGCCGAGCGCGTCCTCGGCCTGCCCAAATCCCGCTGATCAGGCGCTGGACGGAAAGTAGAAAGCCCCTGCCCCTGCGGCGATCGCGCACAGTGACAGGGGCTGAGTATCAGTAACGAGAAGCTGCGGGGTGCTGACTGATTCAGGCCGCCTCGGTGTCCACGACCTCGTCCTCCGTATAGCACGGCATCCCGAACTCCGGTACGTCGAGCCCCTCCAGTTCGACCTCTTTCGAGACGCGCATCGGGCTGATCGCGTTCACGATCGAGAAAACTATGTAGGTGAAGGCGAAGATGTAGATC
>Ga0209167_10000163_pt1 | contig 64286 bp, 70 predicted proteins | sample Coa_R1_9_FD_187154 | JGI IMG/M metagenome (GOLD analysis project Ga0209167, IMG submission 187154) | Surface soil microbial communities from Centralia Pennsylvania, which are recovering from an underground coalmine fire - Coalmine... | ecosystem: Environmental > Terrestrial > Soil >... | reverse complement strand
AGAAACAGACGAATTATTATTAGAATCAATTATTATTTCCTCGTAAATTCAGATATTATTATGAAATCATTTTTTTTACTGTGCATATGTTCCGGCCTGTTGAATGTTAATCTTTCTTTGGCCCAGACTTCCTCGGGTTATAAACTTCCTGATAATTTTCAGTTTGACTATGGAGTGACACAGACGGTCCACCATGCAAAAAAAATCCCCGATAGCTCTGTCATGCATTTTTATTACACAAAATCCGGCGATTATGCGGGGGCGGAGATCAGCAAAGGGATCAACAACAGGGGAAACTTATTCATCGTACTCACCCGGGAAGGGAATACCGTCATCTTTGATGATCGTAATAAAACGGTAACAGTAATCAGCATTCGGAAACTGGCATCAGATCTTGCCGGACTAACCAAGTGGATCAGAATGGATAGCGTAATGGCAAATATTCGGAGGAAAGGGGAGGGTAAAGAAATAAAAACTGTAAAAACGGGAAATCATAAACAGTTGGGTGATTATACTGTAGAAGAATATCAGGTAACAGATAGCAGGGGTCATAAAGGATCTGTCTGGTACTCAAATGTGGATTTCGACACGCAGGGGGATTATATCAAAGAAGCAATAGGGGGTAACTTTGTAAAAATGCTGGGAAGCAATATGGCATCGCATCCATTGTTACAAACGCTGACTCAACCCAGGGTGCTCGTAACCGAAATAGAATTCAGTGATTCGACAGGCTCCCGCAGGATGGAAATGCAAACCCAGAGCATTGAAAGGCTTACAAAAACTATTTCAACAGGCGGTTATTCTCTGAACGACTATAGCAACATGACGCTTCCGGAAATATTTCAGGCAGAGATGAAAAAAAGAAACCGTTGATCTCTCCATGGCCGTTGTTAAGAATATAAAAAAAGATGAGCCATCTTCCTCAGCCAATCGCCCGATGGACCAGGAGAAAGGACCTTCTGGAAAAAAAATGAGAGTCTGATATTCAAAATATATTATGTTCTTATAATCTTTATTTTGTTTCAAGCAATTTAAAAAATTGATCGAGTTGTGGTAATATGACAATCCGTGTGCGGCGGTTCATAGCTCTTCCTTCATTGGTGTCGTTTGTGGTGACGGGTTGATATTCACTGCGGCCGGCAGCCGTAATATGAAAAGGCGGAAGTCCGTATTCATTCTGAAGTATACGAACAACAGCCGTTGCACGCTTTACACTAAGATCCCAGTTATCAAGCAGAGGCGGTCTTTTATACGGAATATTATCTGTATGTCCTTCTACCATGAATTCCAGATCAGGCTGGTTTTTCAGCACTGTGGCCACTTTGCCGAGCACTTCCTTGGCTCTTGGTGTAATATCATAGCTTCCGCTTTTAAATAATAACTTGTCGGATATATCAATAAACACAACGCCTTTATCCACTTTGATATTGATATCTTCATCAGCCATATTACCAATGGCTCCTTTCAAATTTATAACAAGTGCCATATTCAGGGAATCCTTTCTCTGCATTTCTCTTTGCAGGTCCATAATGTACGTGTCCTTTGCTCCTATATTCTCAAGAGACTTTTTTATACTTTCTGCCTGTGTGCTGGTGATCACTGAAAGATCCTGCAGCTGCCTGATAGCCTGGTTATTATTTTGTTTCAAAATGGCATTTTGTTCCTGCAGGAATGCAATCCGTTTGTCTTTAGCATTCGCGGAATCCTTACAGGTATTCAGATCACCCAGCAGATTTGAATTGACGCCCAGCAGTGAATCACGTGTCGACCGGGCCTGGGCTTGTGCGCGTTCAAATTTTTTGTTGCTTACGCAGGAAAAAAGAATCGTTGAAAAAAGTAATGAAATAACTATTCGCAGGAAGTTCATGGTTGATAATTTATGCGAAATTAATTTTTTTTAGATAAAACAAAGCCTTCGAAATCAAATGGTGACAGTTCAGAACGTATTACATCAATGGCATGGTGAATCGCTATTTTTTGTGCGGTTGACGACGGTTTCCGTATGAAGGAGATGGTAATATTTTAAAGAAGGTAAGGTTCGCCTGGAAAATATTTCCGATACGAAAATCCTAACTCTGCCCAGTACTTTTTCCATTCGAATGGATTCCGTATGACAGTTATTTATTTCGAAAATACCAGGATCTGAAAGGTGCCGGGGATCACAGGCGGCCTTTGACCCGCAATTTCTTTCCCGAATTCGGCCGCCGGCAGAAATACTTCATGCGTTGACGGATCATTTGCAATCGTTCTCGCTGATTTTTTTGTTTTAATATTATCAATGATTTTGCAGTGCCCGCGGGCATCTTCTTCCGCAACGGACAGCATACCTGTTCCGCAGGAGGCAAAGACATATTTATAAGTTTCATCAAAAGCCACTCCGTCGCATCCATCAGCGATCGGCAGACGGTTTACAATATCGCCGTTGGTGTAGTCTACTACAAGCAACTGTTTATCACAGCCGGCAAATAATCTTTTTGTTTTTAAATCAATGGCCAGACCGGTTGGGCCCTCGGCGGGAGCAAGGTTCCAGGTATCCAGCACTTTGCCTGCGGTGATATCCACCGCACTGATTGAATTCTTATCTTCAATATTTACAAAAATTTTACCTGCTTCATCACTGACAGCCGTTTCGGGCTTTCCGGAAAGGGCAATTGTTGAAACAACCGTATCGGACTGTGGATCCACGATACTCAGATTATTGCTGCGGCCGTTGCATGTTATGATTTTTTTTGAAAAAGGCTCATACATGATTGCATCCGGATTCTGACCAGCGGGTATTTGTTTTAGGATGGCATATGTTTTCAAATCGAATACTGTTATGGAATTTAATCTGCCACAGCTCACATATCCTTTGCCGAGAGCAGGAATGAATGCGATGCCATGAACTCCGGTGGTACCGGGTATATATCCAAGTGAATCGCCGTTGGAAGCATCGAGAATATTCACTTGTGTAGCATGGGAGACAAACAACTTATGATCGTACACGGCGATATAGTCCCATCCGCCGCCGCTGGCAATTTTAAAAGTTTTGGAGAGCTTGTACCCGCTTGAATTTTGAGCATACCCCGTGGCGTAATGACTGAAAAAAATGATTGTTACTATAAGCCTGCTCAAGCATTTCATGGTTTTCGTTTTGGTAAAAGTAAAAGCTAAATCTGTGGCAATTCTGTAGTTCCAGCAGAATGATTTCTGAATAATATACGCAGCATGGCCGGTAAAATGATCAGCAGGATCGGCAGGGCAAAAATGAATCCACCGATCACTGCAATAGCAAGTGGCTGATGAAGTTGCGCGCCGGTTCCGATGCCGAATGCCAACGGCGACAATGCAATGATGGCGCCGATTGCCGTCATTAATTTGGGTCTGAGTCTCGTGGATATGGCATACACCACAGAGTCATCCACCGATCTCTCTTTTAATGAATCCCGGAATTGCAAAAAAGTAAAAATGGCATTTTCCCCAATGATGCCCACTATCATGATTAAACCGGTATAACTGCCGACATTTAATGGTGTATCGGTTAAATACAAGGCCAGATAACTACCGGAAATTCCCAGCACTGCGAGCAGAATAATTAAAAAGGCGACTCTGAAGTCTTTAAATAAAAAAAGAATGACGGCAAATACAAGTAAACTGGATGCCAGCAGGATAAACAACAGCTCTCTGAACGACTGTTGTTGCTCGGCATATGCTCCTCCGTATTCGATATGATATCCCTGTGGCAACGATATACCCGCGGCGATTTTTTGTTTTAGTTCGGTCATCGTACTTCCCAGATCACGGTTTTCAAGTCTTGAGGTTACCTCGCCCATGGCCTGCAGATTTTCTCTCTTTATCTCTGCGTCTCCTTCATGTACCTGAATGGTAGCCAGCTCACTGATCGCTTTTAGTTTTCCGGATGGTAGAAAAATCTGTAACCGGTTCAGCTGGTCAACAGAATGATTTTTATATCCTGAGTCGATGATCCGGATGGAAGGTGTTTGCTCTTTTTCAAAAATAGTACCCACCACATTTCCTTCCTGATTGGTCTGAATCTGGTATTGAAGGGATGCGGGAGTAATACCGTATTGTGATAGTCTGTCAAATTTGGGAATTACATTTACCGAGGGTCCCGCAATCACCACGCCGTTAAAAACATCAGCGGTACCTGGCACTTTGTTAATGATTTCAGCAACCTGTGTGGAAAGACTATTCAGGGTACCGGCATCGTTTCCGAAAATCTTAATGGCAATAGGCTGAACAGAAGTCATCAGGTCACCGAGCATATCTCCGATCACCTGACCAAAATCAATGCGAAGAGCTGGCTGCGTAGCTTCGATTTGTTTCCGGATATCAGCAATCACTTCATCAGTTGTACGGCTGCGGTCTTTTTTAAGCTGAATCAGATAATCGCCCGTGTTCGGTTCTGTAATAAAAAATCCCATTTGCGTTCCGGTCCTTCTTGAATATCCGGAAACTTCAGGAACCTGAACGATCAGTTTCTCTGCCTGCCGCAGCATCCTGTCCGTTTCATCGAGCGAGGTTCCTGGTGGTGAAGTATAATCCAGCACAATACTTCCCTCATCCATTTCCGGAAGAAATCCCGTTTTTAACTTGGGAAGGACAATCACAATTGTCAAAATCATACCGGCAATAAGTAGGAGTGCCACCAGCGGTTTGTGGATCAGTACCGCAATCCATCGCTGATTCCTTACATGTACCGGAGCCGGCATCGTTTTACTTTTTCTTCTTTTTCGTGAAAGGAGCAAATAAATAACTGGCAAACCGATCCAGGTAACGAAGAAGGAACAGATCAGCGTGATGATCATCGTATTGGTCAGTACTTTAAAATAACTACCGGCGACTCCGCTCATCCATTCAAAAGGAATGAAGATCACAATGGTACTGATGGATGATCCGACCATGGCCGGAAATAAATACCGAATGGCTTTATGGATCAAACTGCCAGAGGATTCGTCGGGATGTTCTTCATGCGTTCTTTGTATTTGCTCTACAACAACAATGGCATCGTCGATAATAAGTCCGATGGATGCGGCGATAGCACCCAGCGTCATGATATTCATCGTGTAACCGATGTTGAACAAACAGATCAGCGTAAGACATATCGTGGTGGGAATCGTGAATAAAATAGTCGCGCTGGCTTTTGCGGACCGCAGAAAAAGGATTGAGACTACAATGGCCAGAATCAATCCGATCCATACGCTTTCTGTTACACTTTTCACAGCCTGATGTACAAAATCGGCCTGTACATAATAGGGTTTCAAAACAACACCTGCCGGCAGAATTTTCTGAAGTTCCGAGACCTTAGATGCCATTTGATCCGATAGATCTATCAGATTCGTGTTCGGTTGCTTGATGATCGCAACCAGGATGCTTTCACGGCCATTCGCATTGATCTTGGTATATTCAATGGCCTCCTTGACGGAAACTTCAGCAAAATCCTTCAGTTGGATGATACGTTTGCCATTGTTGCTGATCACAACCGATTGCAATTGATCGATCGAATGTACCGTGGCATCTGTAACCGATAAATAAAGCATATGGTAATCCGACAGGTATCCATTCGATTTTATAAAATTGGTTTGAGCTAACGCGGTCGTTACTACATCCGGTGTAATACCAAGCGTGCCCATCTTGGAAACATTTAGACGGATCCAGTACTCTTTCGTTTTACCGCCGGATATTCTGACTTCCGATACACCGGCTACCTGTGATAAAAAAGGTTTGACGGTAAACAAAGCGAGCATTTTCATGTCGATCGGAGACCTCTGAGTAGATGATTCAAGTGAGTAACCGATGACCTGTAAAATGGATGGGTTCATCTTTTCAACAGTAACCTGTACTCCGGTTGGAAGGGAATTATTGATTTCCGAAATTTTTGATTCTATCCTTTGTTTTGCCAGATCAATATTCGTATTCCAGTCCATAAAAGCCGAAATCTCACAAGTGCCCCTGCTGGTCGTACTGCGGATACTTAATAGATCAGGCACTTGTTTGATCGCGTTTTCAAGTGGCTTCGTAACGGTTACCATCATTTTGTCCACGGGCTGAAGACCGGCATCTGCAATGATTTTAATTTTTGGAAAAGTGATTTCCGGAAACAGCGAGGTCTTAAACTGCGTGAACACGAAAATCCCGCCAAGCAGGATGATAAGTAGACAGGCGGTAATTGGATTTTTGTATAAGACGAAATAATTTTTCATGTTATGGTTATTTCACGATACTGACTTTAGCTGTATCTGCCAGACCATAATTTCCTGAAACCAGAATCCGGTCCGATCTTTTAAATACAGGGTCAAGAATTTCAATCCGGTCCGGGAATTCCATCCCTTTTTCTACCGGTACTTTAACTGCCGTCGTGGAATCGATCAGTTTCATCACCCAGAAACTGGTTTGTGCATCGTTCGACAATACAGCCGGACGTGCAACGGTTTGTGTTTGTTTCTTTGAATTGCGCAGAATATGCACTTTTGCGATCAGGTTTTGGGGTATCGGGTGGGCCGGATTCACACGTATCGTTACACTTTGTGTTTGTGTTAACGAGTCCACATTGGGTAAAACGGTTTCTATGGTTCCGGTTAACCTCGTACCATCCGGCAGGCTGAGAAATACTGTCTTATTCGACAAAACAATATTCCGGTCTTCATAAGGCATATTCAATATAAAAACAAAGCTGTTCTGGTCGCTGATAACTGCCAGTTGTTCACCATCCTGGACATAGTCGCCGGGCTGGTGATTCAGTTGCGTAATATATCCATGGCCTTTCGCCTGAATCGTAATCAATCCTGAGAATTTAAATGATGAATCAAGGTTGCTGATGGTTTCTCCAATGGCTGCAGACTCTTTTGTTTCCAGCGTGAAAAGTGTTTTCCCGTTATTTACAAAATCACCTGGTTTTATCTGCACAGATTTTATATAACCGGCTGCGATGGACTTTACATAGCTGTTTTGAAGATAAGTTGAACTCGCATTGAGCTCAAGAGAGTCCGATATGGGTCCATATTTTACGGAGTCAATAGAAACAGGTGTAACCGCAACGGTTGTTTCTTCCGGTTCCGGTTTTTCAGCGGGATGGCAACTCAAAAACAGAACGCAAATACTAACGGTATAAAATATATATTTTTTCATAAGGCTTGCCAGTAATTGATTTGGTTAATGATCTGCATACGATTGACGTAGTTCTGGTTTAAAAGATTACGTGCATTTAAAAAAGTATTGATTGTGAGGATCAGATCCGTGATTCTGACTTCGCCCGTCTCCAGCAGTTTCTTGTTCACGTCTATCAGCGTGCGCGAATATTTTATTTGTCCGTTGATATCGTTTATCAATGATTCGGTGGAGTTGAGTTGCTGGGAAAGCTGCGCAATCTGCTGGTTATACTGACGCAGGAAATAATCCCTGTAATGCTGGCGGGTATCCTCTGCGATATTTATTTTCTGGTATTTCATTTTCCTTTGCTTGCCATCATAAATCGGCACAGAGAAGTTCAATCCGGCACTCAGTCCGAAATTTTTATAGGGTTGATACTGAAGTGAAGAATTGAAACCGGCATCCGCATACACATTGATTTTCGGTTTATATGTATAAAAAATATTCCTCTGTTGATTGGCCAGGTTTAGACTGTCCAGTGTGTATTGCCTGTAAAAAGGGGAATTAAAGATATCGGGCATATTGCCCATATGCAGATCAGGCGCTTCAAGTTCAACCAGACTGGTATCCACAATACCTGACATATAGTTCAATGTGGCACAATCATTACGAAACTGAATTTCTGATTGACGAACCAGTAGTAACTGCTGCTGAAATGATACATAAAATGTTAGGTAATCGGTCTGTTTATAAACACCAGCCTGGGTTAAACGTTTTAGAATGCTTTCTTCGCTCTGATAAAGGTTCAGGATTTCCCGGCTGAATACCCAGGCCTGAAAGTCGCCGTATACTGTGATGTATTGTGTCGTAATCGTTTTTCGAAGATCTTTTTCAGCCACTTGTGCTGTGTTTCCGATCGACTCTCTCAGAATCCGGTTGGTTTCGTATTGTGAAGCCAGGTTAGCCGATGAAATAATATTTTTGTTTGCCTGAACGAAAGCCGATACCTGGGCGCCGTTGGTGATAATATTGTCATACCCATAACCTGAGATGACGGGAGCATAGAAGTTGGTACTCACGCCGTTCACCTGTATTTTCTGCGCGGCCCTGATCATCTGACTGTCTACCTGGGCCGACTGGATTTGATTTCTGTAATCCGCCAGCAGAGGACTGTTATTTTTGGCATGGGAGAAATAATAATCGAGGCTATGCGGCTGACATTCGCCTGAGACAAATGAAAGCAGGGCCAATAAAATAAATAATAACTTCATGCGGGGCATTTTAAGCATCAGTATACAAAAGAAACAAAAAATTCTGGAGCAAATCTGTAGTTGATGTATTTCTGATCCGAACTACAGAATTGCTACAAATTTCAGGGACATCTTTGTTTTTGTAAATTATAAAACCGGAAATCCGTTATGAAGGTTTTAATTATCGAAGATGAAAAGGCGTTGTCTGCCAGCATTTTCGCTTACCTGAATTCTGAGCAGTATATATGTGAAATCGCGGCCGATTATCATTCAGCAATGAACAAGATCGGCCAATATGATTACGCCTGTATCATACTGGATATCAATCTGCCCGGTGGAAGCGGACTGGATGTATTAAAGGAATTGAAATCAAACAAAAAGGCAGAAGGTGTTTTGATTATTTCAGCCAGAAATTCACTCGACGACAAACTGAATGGTCTGAATGCAGGTGCGGATGACTATTTGAGCAAGCCATTTCATTTGTCTGAACTGGCTGCCCGGGTGGCCGCCATCATTCGGCGAAAGTCATTTGATGGAAATAACAATTTGAAATTTGAGGAACTGGAGCTGGATGTGTTATTTAAGACAGTCAAAGTGAATGAAAGGATCGTGGACCTGACAAGAAAGGAATACGATTTGTTATTGTATTTTATCAGTAATAAAAATAAAGTGATCAATAAGTCGGCGATCGCGGAACATTTATGGGGTGACAATATGGATATGGCAGATAGCTATGACTTCATATACACCCATATAAAAAATCTGCGAAAGAAGTTAATTCAGGCAGGATCCAGGGATTACGTAAAGTCAGTATATGGAATGGGTTACAAATTTACCAGGTCATGAATCTCTTCACCCGCTATTTTCGGATCAACCTTTTGGCCACCGTTATCATTTTCATATTGGCCAGCCTGGCATTTTATTTCCTGTTATGGTATGTCTCAATAGCACAGGTTGACGAAGATTTAAAAATAGAACAGCGGGAAATTGAAACCTTTGTGCAGAAATATAATCATCCTCCGGAACCCATTACTGTCAAGGACCAAAATACATCTTTTGCAGTATCTGATATCCGGAATAAATATAGAAAATTCAGCACGATACGATCTCCAAATGCCGGTCAAAGGGAAAATTTCAGACAAATCACTTTTACGCTGCCAGTGAATAATCAGTGGCTGATATTCAAGGTATCCAAATCGCTGGAAGGAACAGAAAATCTGAACCGTTCTATTATTATCATATCGCTGTTAACGATCGTTGCTATATTACTGGTAAGCCTGATCATCAACCGTTGGCAGCTCAGGCGCCTGTGGAAACCATTTTATCATACCTTGTCGCATGTGGAAAAATTCAGGCTGGGTGAAAAAACGACACCCCATTTTGAGAACAGTTCAATAACAGAATTTAACTTTTTGAATACAACGATCAGCCAGTTTATCCGGGACGCCGACAAAGAGTATTTTTTGCTGAAGGAATTTACAGAAAACGCTTCCCACGAGTTGCAAACACCACTGGCCATCGCACGCTCATCACTGGATGTGATGATGCAGGATGAAAAACTATCCGAATCCCAAAGCAATTCGTTACAGGCGGCCCATACGGCGATCCAGAAAATGTCAAAACTGAACCAGTCCTTACTATTGCTCAATAAGATTGAAAACAAACAGTTTTCGAATATTATTTCATTTGATTTCAAAACACTGGTTCAGGAAAAAATGTCCGATTGGCAGGAACTGTGGCAGGGCAGAAACCTGAACATCTCATCTTCTCTTGACTCCTCAACGGTATCGATGAATGAACAACTCGCCGAAATGATGATCACTAATCTTTTCAGTAATGCCGCCAGACACACCCCGGATGGCGGCCACATCCATATTAGGCTTTCCACAGAGGTCTTTGAGATTTCCAATACAGCTTCCGATGGTTCACTGGATAATGAAAAATTATTTAAAAGATTCGCAAAAGTTGGTCAAACGACCGATCATCACGGACTGGGATTATCCATCGTTAAACAAATCGCTGATGTTTCGGGAATGAATATATCCTACCGGTTTTCAATGGGGGATCATATGTTTTCCGTTCATTTAAATCCCTCTTCTGTATGATTATTTAGTCCTTTACTTCCTGATCCTTTCTGTTTTTCCTTTAAAACCACAGACTTCCTACAGAATTGAAGTGCACCTTTGACGGATCTGAAAATCGGTTAGCACCGGTGCGATTATAAATGAACATAAAGGTTTTTTCATTGAAAAGGAATTTAATTCTGAGTTTTTTGATTTTATGTTTTTTAGTTGTCAGTCTGCAAACTTATTCCCAGAAAATAAATATATCCGGCCTCGTAGTTGATTCGGCAACGCAAAAGCCGGTTGAATATGCAACAATAAGTCTGCTGGATAATGCAACACATAAAACGATAACGGGTTCCGTCAGTAACGCGCAGGGCTTGTTTTCTATCGAAATAAAAAAGTCGGGTAATATTTCTATTCTGATTGAGGCGATCGGTTTTATATCCATTCAGGAATCTGTACGTTTACAGGATAACAGCAAATCCCATAACATTGGAAGGATCCTGTTGAAACAAAAGATATCCAGTTTACAGGGGGTGACAATTACCGGCAGTAAAAAACTAATTGAGAACCGGATCGACAAAATGGTGTTTAATGCAGAGAATGACCTGACATCACAGGGTGGGGTAGTGACAGATATTTTAAAAAAGATTCCACAGATATCGGTAGATGTGGATGGAAATGTTGAACTCGCTGGCAGCTCCAGCATCCGGTTTTTGATTGATGGAAAACCCTCAACTGCTTTCGGAAGTAACATCACCGATGTTTTACAATCCATTCCGGCCAGTCAGATAAAAAGCATTGAGGTCATCACAAATCCGGGCGCGAGGTACGATGCCGAAGGGCTGGGCGGCATTATTAATATCATCTTAAAACACAATCTGACAAGGGGTATTAATGGCAGTCTGTCTTTAACAGCTGCAAGCCGAAATGAAAACGGAGCATTCAACCTGAGTGTCCGGAACGGAAAGGTTGGCATTAATGTTTTTGTGGATGCCAATACCAGATTACCGGCAACAACACCATTAACGTCACAACGTATTTCACAGGATACCAGTAACCAAACACAGGTAATTCTGGATCAGAATGGCAGCAGTAGGTTTAAACGTTATGGAATTCAATCTGGTTTCAGCATGGATTACACTTTATCAAAGAAAAACAGTTTTACCTTTTCTTTAAGCAGTAATTATTTTGGCTCTTCCAACAATGGATACCAAAATCAAAGCCAGACAACCCTTGATGATAGCGGTAAGCCCCTTAGCCAGGAATTTAGTCTGAGTGAGACAGAAAGCGATTTCCGTCTACATACAATAAACATAGGTATGGATTATAAGAGAACATTTGAAAAAGAAGACAGGGAACTGAATATCGGTGTTCATACCTCGACGAATCATAATAACTTCAATTCTGTCAATACGCAGGCTTATCCTCCGGGAAATATTCCTTTTTACGGAACTAATAATAATAATCCCGGTACTGAATCGGAGACAGAAATCGTAGCAGATTATACGCAGCCCATTGGAAAGAAATTGATTTGGAGCCTGGGTGGTAAAATTGTCTTAACCGATATTCATAGTACGTCGAACGTTCTCAGTTTAGAGACCGGTTCAGGCTTATACATATATGACTCAACGCTTTCAAATTATTTGCGTTACCAGCAACAGATTTATGCCTTATATACCGAGTTGGGTTTTCCTGTTTCAGATTGGTTCGAAACGAAAGTGGGTTTACGATACGAACACACTGCATTGAATCCGTTCTTTTCTGATATTTCACAACAGGTTTCCGAACCTGGCTATAATACGTTTTTACCTTCACTGTTTCTCAGCAGGAAACTCAGTGATAAATATACACTGAAACTAAGTTATTCAAAGAGGATAGAGAGGCCTGATTACCGTGATTTGAATCCGTTTATAAATACAACCGATCCGTACAATATTACAACCGGTAATCCTTATCTGCAGCCAGAAATTGGGCATCGCATTGAACTGGGATGGAATGATGATCTGAAATCCGGCGGGTCTTTTATGATAAGCGCATTTTACCGGGTAAACCAGGGCGATATCCAGCCATATGTTGTCTATTATTCAAGTCTGCCGGTGGGTGACACAGTGTATAAAAACGTCTCGGTGAGTACCCGTCAGAATGTCGGCGTGGAAAAAAATATTGGTATGAATTTATTTTCGGATATGCATTTGAGTCCGAAATTCAGTATGAGAACGAATATTTTCCTCTTTTACAGGCAGGGTATCAATGCCCTCGATTCCAATATGAAAGTGAAGAGTTTTAACTACCGGATCAATATGAACCTGAGTTATAATTTTTCAACAACATTAGCCGGAGAATTTTTTGCAAATTTCAATTCACCCAGGAATGAAATTCAGGGGAAATATCCTTCTTTTTCATCTTATACCCTGGCTTTTCGCAAACAGCTATGGAAAAAGAAAGGCAGCATAGCCCTGACGGGTACCAATATATTTAATGAATATCTGGTTCAGCCGACAGTTTTGTACGGGCCTGATTTTACCGTAAACAGCACGAGAAAAATTCCCTTTCGCTCGATTGGTATCAATTTCACCTGGAAATTTGGAAAGCTTGATTTTAAGAAAAACAAGCGGGATGATACTGACTTGCAAGCTGTCCCTGTTGAATAAAATATAAAGGTTTAGAATGTTAGGATTTCTTTTTCTTTTTTTTATTTCCTTTTGCTACGATCTGTGTTTGCAGATCGGCGCCGTAAGGCTTGGAAATTCTGTGATCATTATCCGCTTTTCCCAATCCGGCCCCGGGTCCCCCCTTTGAAGCTAAATCACCTTTTTGAGCATTCGATGTGGACCCTATTCCATTGTTGTCAGTGCCCCTGCGTTCCATAACATTGAATTTAAATGATGAAATGATTTAAACAAAATCATAAAAAATTCATGCCAGCTAATAAGATGTAATAAAACAGTTAAGACCCGGCTTTGGACATGGCTTCAAGGAGGGCCTGAATGTTCTGGGAATCCTGCACCTTATGACCATCTGACCGGCTGCTGACCAGGGTACGCCAAGACAGAAAAATGAAATGAGCACATTTTTCATATTATTAATAATTACCCCCTTTTTCCTCCAATTCAATTAACCGGGATTGTATTTTTTCGCGGATATTTCGCTCAGTGGATCCCAGAATAAATTGCATGCCGTTTTTAATGTTCAGCTGTTCGAACAACCTTTCATGATCAGCGGATTCGGCCAGCCAGTCTCGCAAAAGTCTCACCTCGTCTTCGCTTAGCACAAAACCGGCCTGGTAATTACACAGTACATTCAATATTGGCTCCAGATCTTTCATAAAAAGTGATAATTTGCCCCGGAATCATTTTGATTAATACAATATACTGAAAAATAAGGGCCCGCATTGGCACGCGTATTGCAAACTACAGGAATGCTTCGTACCTTGCCACTCCCGGAACTAAAAGACTTGTCAATCTTGCAATACAAACCCGTTAAATCCCTGGCTCAGTACAAGTCGTATGAGAGCTACCTCGAAAAGTTATTATGGATAAAAGAAAAAACCGAGTCGGAAAAAGAATCCGTACAACACCTGATTTCATTGATCGGGAAATGGGACGCCGACCATCTGACAAGTTCATCAGTCATACCCAAAGCGCCCCAGCGTGATCCCATCGAAGCGCTGGACAAGTTAATGAAGGAAAATAAGATAAATGCAAGCGATCTTGCAACAACGCTGGGGATCAGCCAGAGCGGCATTTCCGATATCCTGAACTACAGACAGGAATTAACGGATGAGCTCATCGTAAAACTATCTCAGAAGTTTAAGGTGTCGCTGGACGTTTTTGGCAAGGCGGTTTAGTCTAAATTCATTTTTTTCAGCAGTTGTGTAAACCGGGGCTTGTTTCTTATCGGAACAAATCCGGGATCCACTTTTATCCAGAACAAATGAAGGTCGCGTATTTCATAGGATTTGTCTAATTCATCCAGAGCCTTTTCATAATCACCCAACGTGGTATATACCTGGGCAATCCTGTAAGGAGACAACCATACATTTTTTATTTTTAGCGCGCTGTCCAGCAACTTTTTTGCTTTGACTTGATCTCCTGTCAAAGCATATCCGTAACTCTGCATGATGGCATAGTAGTCGATGGGATTCGCATTATGATCAGTAGCCGAAACCTTTTCGAATTCCAGTTTAGCTCCCGGAAACATTTTTTTTTGAATATAGGCGAGTCCCAGCGACCAGGCGATGACGGCCTCCTGCAACGGCGCTGTCCTCAGTTTATCAAACTTTTCAATCGCCTGATCATTCAGGCCGGCAAAATAGTAATTTCTTCCAAGTACCCAGTTCGCAGCAAATGACAGCGGGTCCAGTGCAGCTGCTTTTTCGTTCTCCTTCAATCCTTCCTGGGTATGCCCGGTGTAAAATAGCAGATTTCCATAATACAAATGAGCGGTCGAATTATTCGGATCCAGTTCGATAGCCCGTTCCAGGGTTTTCTTCGACTTGTCCCATTCATAATCGAAATTATGTTCAATGAATCCGAGGGAAGTCAGTCCTTCACTCAGATTGCTATCCAGCACCAACGCCTGATTAGCGTAACCCCTGGCTATGGGAATGGCCTCCAGTTGACTCATCCCCTGAAAATTCATCGTATAACAATCCGCGAGTCCCGCATAGGCCAGAGCGTAATGAGGGTCCAATTGGATTGCCTGTTTGAAATTGGCCTCTGCACTGTCAAAATTAGTCCGGCCACGTGCATTCCAGAAGTTCCTTCCTTTTAAGTAATATTTATAGGCTTCCACATTTTCCGTGTTATGCCTGGAAATATTATTTTTTTCTTCCTGGGTTACATTTGCCCTCAGGGCTTTGACAATTTCCCCTGCGACCTTTGACTGAATAGACAGAATATCTTTAGTGTCATATTCAAAGTCATCCCCCCAGAGTCTTTTGTTGGAATTTACTTCAATTAATTCGGCGATGATATGGATTTTATCTGAATGACGTTCCATGGTACCCGATAAGATGGCGGACACGCCCAGTTCATCAGCTATTTCTTTCAGGGTTTTATTCGTCTTCTTGAAACTTCTCACGGAAAACCATCCAATCACTTTTTGCAATGAAGAAATTTTTGACAGATTTTTAATGATGTCCTGTGTGATCCCATCTGAAATATATACTTCCGTGTCCAGTCCTCCTGCATTCTCAAAGGGCAGGACGGCAATTGTTTTTTCTCCGCCGGAAAATCCGGATAAATGTCCCAGGTTCCGATAAAGTAAATAGCCTCCTGATAATAACAGTATCAGCGTAAGCACAAAGATCAATTTCCTGCCGGTTTTATTTTTTTCTTCCAGTTTGCCATCCATTTTCTTTTTATCCGGCACGATGAAACCTTCATTTGCCAGGGCGAAGACCTCCATGGGATCATCTACGTTTTTAAACTGAAATCTGCCTATTAGTACGGTCTTAAATTCAGGCTGGTTTTTCAGTTTGTTATTTATCTCGTATGACAAAAGAATGGAGTTTGCAACACCCAGTGACTGTATCCTCGAGGCAACATTTACCCCGTCGCCAAACACCTTGCCGTCTTCAAAAAATATCTCGCCAATATGTAAGCCAATACGGAGCGGAACTTTGGGCTCAGTTTTTAGCTGAAGCTGCATTTCAATGGCGCATCTGACGGCCTGTATGGCACTCCCAAAACTGCAGAGACTCCCGTCTCCATAATCATTCAGAATTTCGCCGTGATGTGCTGAAACGGATTGTTTCAAAACCGCCAGATATCTTCTGTTCATAGTGACGGCCGTTTGCTCATCTTTCTGCATAACGGCGGTAGACCCGACGATATCGGTAAAAAGTATTGCTGCGAGCCGGTGTTCTTCCATGTGTGAAGGTGACGAAGTTACACATCCCGAGACTGGTAAGGGAAATTCCCTCGTTCAAAGAATGAGCTAACCTTTTAAAGGTATTTCCCTTTTTGCTCAGCTTGAATCCTGTATTTCAAACAGAATAATTAGTAAAATAGAATAAATTCCGAGACCACATGTTCGCATTATGAAAAAAATCACCCTTTTTACACGTTTAAGGCACATCTGAGAGTCTGTAAAGCTTCGTGAACGTTTAAAGCTTCCTTAATTCTTTGATAAAGCCTTATAAAGCCTTTTTTGCATCCAATAAATATGCACAGATTGGATTGTAGCTGAAGCGATACAATTTCCTTGACTTTAAAAGGCTGAATTATTTATCCATATATACTTCACAATAGACTGACTTTCCACTGTATATGTATATTAACCTGATAGATTTACAAGGAGAGAACTCGTAAACCTACGATAAAAATCGAGTGAACCTGCTCTTGCAAAAGAACAACCTCTATTATAGTTTTGACATATCCAATCCGAAAGAAATAACCGATCCAACCCGAAGAAACCAACTATCCAAATCCTGTAGCAAAACTTTAAGATCCTATTTTTGAAAAACCGCTTCCGACATGAGCGGTTTTTTGTTTGGAATAAATTGAATAATTATTACTGTTAGTTGCCTGATTATCATTTTATCATGATAGTTAGTTACAAAATTACTTTCGGAGGTTACCGTCAAAATTGAATTGCATTTTCGTACCTTTTAAAACAGTTGTCGAATGGAAAAACTGAAAGAAATGGAATTAGAAATACTAATTACCATACGGAACAATGAGACAATAGAATCCAATCAATTTTACAAGTTATTTGAGGACCGGTGGCCGAAATATAGAGAATGCCTCAGCATTTTATATAATAAGGGATTGTTGGTACAGGGTGATCTGCAGATCATGCCCGGATTGAAAAAATTTGAATTAACAAAACAGGGGAATGATCGGGTCAGTCAGTTATTAAATGAACGCTCACATGCTGTACACGTAAAACTGGCTAATCTCAGGCGCACAAAAAACCTCGAATCTTCTCAGAAGGGACATTCCCTGTTCAGTTTGTTTGCCTCTCTGACACATTTTCCCAGCCGCGTCAAACGCCAGTTCACCGGCTCCCTGCGCTGAGATATCCTGAATCCGCAAAAATTATCGTCAAAGGAATTCTTTGTTCCCAACGCAACAAATTCTTTGCCCCGCTAACTGTCCTTCGACGGGCTGATCCGTCACTTACACTCAAATTCAAATACGGATATGTTTCGCACGACACACTAAATATGCTACCATCGCCATTCGAAGTTTCTTAACTTAGAATCTAATTCTCCGTTGATGGAAAATATATTTCGTAATGAGTTTATAGATCAGTCGCTAAAAACGATTGACGAAAATACGATGAAGATAAAAGCCTGTATGAAGCAGCTGGATGAGAGTGAAATTTGGTTTCGCCACAATGAACATGTCAACAGCGTGGGAAATATCATTCTTCATCTCTGTGGAAACATCCGGCAGTATATCATTTCTTCATTGGGCGGAGCACCGGACATTCGTGAAAGGGATCTTGAATTCTCGACTGAAGGTGGGTTTACAAATGCAGATCTGACGGCAAAATGGCAGGAAACTATTCGCGAGGCCAAAATGATTATCGCCCGGGCCAACCCGGAAAACTTATTGCGACACCGGGTGGTTCAGGGTACTAAACATTCGGGTATTAGTATTATTATTCATGTAACTGAACACTATTCTTATCATACCGGACAAATCATTTTCCTTACCAAACTTTATAAAAATATGGATATGGGGTTTTATTCAGGTAAAGAACTGAATCAAAGGAATGCCTGACGTTGAACGATCAACAAGGAACCGCCAACCGCCAACCGTCAACCACCAACCGTCAACCGTCAACCGTCAACCGTCAACCAATATAATCATGCCCCCTGCGCAACGATGTGGATATAATGGATTTAGATGAATTCTAAAATACATTAACTTGCTGATATGAACCCCGACCGTATAACCCAGGCTCAACTGGCGTATCAGCATCTGTTGGAATTAAATATTCAATACGAAGAATCGGTTCTTAATCTCCTGAAATATCCCAACAATTACGAGATAAGAAATATAAAAGAAGAGATGGCAGAAAAGGTCAAACAATGGGAGGAGAAATTCACGAAAGAATATGCCGACTTAATCCTGCAGGGAGTAACATTTCCCAGGGATCTGAATACATATAACGCCACTCAGTCCCTATAATAAAATCAGCCAGCAAGTCCGGAAAGCTCTTGTCTCAATAAGAAAGTTGGATTTTACCGTACAACGGTTCCCGCTGGCGGATAATTAACCATTACAAATTTGCTGGAATTTATTTATGAAAATGCAGGAAAAAAAATTAAGGAGCCAGGAATGGTTCGGCAGGAAAGGTAAAGATGGATTTATTTACAGGGCGTGGATGAAAAGCCAGGGTATACCGGGATTCGAATTTAATAAAAAACCTGTTATTGGGATTTGTAACACATGGAGTGAACTGACACCATGTAATGCGCATTTCAGAGAACTTGCCGAGTCGGTCAAACGGGGCGTTTCAGAAGCGGGCGGATTCCCCGTAGAATTTCCTGTGATGTCGCTTGGCGAAACGCTGATAAAGCCAACAGCCATGTTATACAGGAACCTGGTCAGTATGGATGTGGAAGAATCCATCCGTGCAAATCCTGTCGACGGCGTTGTCCTTTTATGTGGCTGTGACAAAACCACTCCCTCGCTGGTGATGGGGGCCTGTAGTGTGAATATTCCGACGATCGTTGTTTCCGGTGGTCCTATGTTAACGGGTAACTATAAAGGACAACAAATCGGTACAAGTGACGTATGGCGCTATCACGACGACATCCGGACAGGGAAAGTTACGGATGAAGAATTTCTGGATATTGAAGCTGCCATGTGTCGTAGCAGGGGACATTGCGCCGTTATGGGCACTGCTTCCTCGATGGCCTGCATGGTCGAATCCCTTGGTTTATCACTCCCGGGCAATGCGGCGATACCGGCGGCCGACTCGAGAAGAAAGGTATTGGCTCAATTGTCTGGATGGAGGATAGTGGAAATGGTTAGAGAGGATTTGAAGCTTTCAGATATACTTACCAGAAACGCTTTTGAAAATGCCATCATTACCAACGCCGCCATCGGTGGTTCCACCAATTTTGTCATACACTTGTTGGCAATAGCCGGAAGGATCGGGGTTCCTCTTGATTTAATGGATTTTGACAGGTTGTCTGCCGCTGTACCACTGATTGCCAATTTGCAACCCTCCGGCAAATATTTTATGGAAGATCTTTTTTATGCCGGCGGTTTGCCGGCTGTTTTAAAAGAACTGGATCATCTGCTGAATAAAGACTCGGTGACTGTAAACGGAAAATCCATTGCAGAGAATTATTCGAATGCTGAATGTTTTAACCGGGAAATTATTGCAACTTTAAAAAAGCCGTTTAATACTGAAACAGGGCTCGCGATTTTAACCGGAAATTTATGCGAGGCGTCTGCCGTGATCAAACCTTCGGCAGCCAGCCCTCAATTAATGCAGCACAAGGGCAAGGCCGTGGTATTTGAAAATATTGAAGACTTTAAAGAGAGAATCGATTCACCCGACCTGGAGGTAGATGAAAACAGCGTACTCGTTTTGAAAAATGTTGGACCCAGGGGTTATCCGGGCATGCCGGAAGTGGGCAATATGGGAATACCTTCCAAATTACTGGAAAAAGGAATCCGGGATATGGTGCGTATTTCCGACGGACGAATGAGCGGAACAGGATTTGGAACCATCGTTTTACATGTATCACCAGAGGCTGCTGCCGGAGGGAAATTTGCTCTTATTCAATCAGGCGATATCATTACTCTTGATGTGCCGAACAGAAAATTAAATATCAACATAACGGATAAAGAATTTGAAGAAAGAAAAAAACAATTTCGTTTTTTGCCTTCCCTGGCCAACCGGGGTTATGTAAAATTATACGTCGACCATGTACAGCAGGCACATCTTGGAGCAGATCTGGATTTTCTGACCGGAGGGTCCGGCAGTATCATTGCGCGGGATTCTCATTAGCTGGTTATCTGTTTTTCCGGTATCCCGGTCCTCTGATAAACCGGCCGGGCGTGGCTCCTGTATGTTCGCCATTTTTAATAACCTGTACACCATTTACCAAAACGTCCGATATCCCCGTTGCATATTGCATCGGCTTTTCATACGTCGCATGATCCTGCACGGTCCGGGGATCGAAAATTACAATGTCTGCAAAATTACCCGGTTTCAATTCTCCTCTTTTTTGTAGTTTCAGATTCGTTGCGGGCAATTTAGATAATTGTTGAATGGCCTGCTGCATACTTAGCATTTTATCATCACGTACAAATTTCCCGATCACCCGTGCAAAACTGCCATAGGCTCTGGGATGGACTCCGGAAAGAAGGAATACACCTTCAGGTGCAGATGATGCTTCGTCGGAGCAAAAGCTTACCCAGGGCAGAGAAGTTTCTTTTCGCACATTATTTTCATCCATGGATGAATACACGACTTCTATTCTTGTACTGTCTTCCACGATCAGGTCCATGGCAGTTTCCTCCGCTGAACGACCGCGAATGACTGCAACTTCCGCCAGTGTCTTTCCAATATATTTTCTGAGCGAATCTTTTTTGAAACCGGTTAGTAACACTCCAGATGCTCCGCCTGCCTGGTAATAAGTATTTTCCCAGTCGGTCGCATTATTGTTCATAGCCTTTTTCATCTGTTCCCGTATCTTTTTATTCTGAAGTCTTTTCCACAGTTTATCAAAGCCGCCATCCTGCAGTGTCGGCGGGAAAGAGGCCGTCAGTCCGGTCGCACTTCGGTTATATGTATACATGTCGGCAGTGATGGGGACGCCTTCCTTTCTGGCACTTTCTATCATTTTGATAAGACTGTCCAGTTTCCACCAGTTGCCCTTGCCCGCCTCCTTTAAGTGATAAATTTCGACGTGTACACCCGACTGTTTCGAGATGCTGATCAATTCCCCGACCGCTTCAAACAATTTATTGCCTTCGCTGCGAATATGGCTTGTGTACATGCCACCATATTTAAATGCTTCCTTTGCAAGAGGTACAAGTTCATCTGTTTTGGCAAAAAAATCCGGCGGGTAAATAAGCGCATTGGTAATCCCCATAGCGCCTTCTTCCATTGCCTGGTCAATTAATAATTTCATGCTGTCCAGCTGAATAGCGCTTGGTGCTATATCATCTTCGCCGACTACATACTGACGAACGGTGCCCGTTCCGACAAAAGATGCGATGTTACAGCTAATCCCTTTTTTTTCAAGCCAGTTCATATATTCTCCCAATGTTTTCCACGTAACAGGATATTTGATATTACGCTGCCCATCGGTTGTTTGTTTTTTCATTTTTTCATTCAGTGGTCCCATACTGCCTTCGCCAAATACTTCCAGTGTGACACCCTGTCGTAAATCACTCTGTGAATGGCCATCCTCAATCAACGACTCTTCCGAATGACTGAGCATGTTGATAAATCCGGGCGCCACCGCTTTACCCTCAGCATCGATTTCATTGTTGGATCGGCTGTTTTTCAGATCCCCGATATATGCAATCGTATCAGCATCGATAGCAATGTCGCCCTGGAAGGGTTCGCCTCCATTTCCGTCGAAAATAAACCCGTCCCGTATGATTGTGTCATAAGTGCGTGTGCGTTTACAGCATACCAGGGTGCTCAGTGAAATAAATAAAAGCAGAAACAATTTCATATTGCAGGGGTTTTTCTGAATCTTTGAAAGATAACGAAATCATTGTGTGATGGTCTGAGTAATTATTTGCACACTTACAAAACCTGCAAGGGTAAATGTATGAGGGGTTAGGAAATTTCGATTTTGTTTGACCATTTTCTGATGAGAGATCCCTCGATTTAAGAACATGAAACTGAAAGTTTTGTATCCGGTTTGCCCGGAATATCTGTACTGTTGAAGTCCGGATAGGCTCATTGTGAATGATCCGGCCCGGATATTTATGTAATATTGAAAGAACATGAAACCGCTGGTTTTATTCATATCATTTTTATTCGTTTTTTCGGGCGGCCACGCCCAGAAAGAGGCGACTGGTAACGATAAGGTATTAACAGCTGAGGATGGAAATTTGTCGGTTTCTGTTAAGAAAGATGGGAAATGCTATTTCACGTACCAGAATGGGATGTCAACAAAAAAGGATGAACGAAATATAATTTTTAAAAACAGACAGGACATCCGGTCATTTGAAAAGAAAATAAGCAGAGCCCTGTCGGCAAAAGACGGCACGTCTGATATCATCATCTATAAGTCATATAAAATTCGCCTGCTGACCGAAATAGGCGGGGTATTTATGATTGTAAATGAAACGGGACAGTCACAATCAACACTTCGTATTTCGAAGGAAATGTATAGCCAGGTAAATATGCTCTGAGCCTGGTATCATTTTTAACGAAAAATGGAAAACCGCTATATAAATTTAATCAAACCTGGGACGGGCTCTATGAACGGCCTTTCAGGAACCATTCATCCGACCATGGCAGCCCTTCAAAAACGAAGGGCTTTTTTGTCGGATATGCCTGAATATTCAAATTGTTACAAAGCGGGAGGTATGAATTTGTAATAATTTAGCGGGATGACATTTGCATCAAAGGCCATCCGGTTTAACAAACATCTCCGTTATGCCGGTATCCCGTTGCCACAGGGAATACGGATGATGAATCCGTTCACAGAATCTGATCAGCCCTTATTGATCGCTGAAAAATTTTATAGGAAATACTATAGCGACTTTAAACCGCGTCACCTCATACTCGGAATAAATCCGGGTCGCTTTGGAGCGGGATTAACAGGGATACCTTTCACAGATCCGAAAAGACTGCAGAGTGAATGTCAGATCGGGTATAACGGCAAACTGAGTCACGAACCCTCTTCCGTTTTTATTTACGAAATGATCCAGGCCTATGGCGGTTTGGAGGCTTTCTATAGTGACTTCTATATCAATTCCATTTGTCCGTTGGGATTCACGTCAGTAGATGCAAAAGGTAAAGAGAAAAACTACAATTACTTCGACAGCAGGGAACTTCGTGAAGCGGTCCATTCTTTCATAGTCGAAAATATCCGGACCCTGATCACCATGGGAGTCCGACGGGAGATTTGCTTTTGCATTGGCACGGGAGAAAACGAAAGATTTTTGAATAGATTGAATCAGGAATACGGCTTCTTTGAAAAAATTATATCTCTGGAACATCCCAGGTATATTATGCAATATAAACACGTTCAAAAAAATGACTACATTCATAAATACCTGACTGCATTCCATCTCATCAGGACTGTTTCCCATGATTAAAATCAAGAGAATTTATGAACCCCGATCTGCCTGTAACGGATATCGAATCCTGGTAGACGGCTTGTGGCCACCTGGATCATGTCATTATTCTATGGCTCGGGTGACGAACAGTATAACCAGGCAGTCGCATTAAAAAGTTTGCTACCATAATAAATCACTGATATGAAAAAATTCCTCGCCTTAATTTGTTTTCTTTTTATTCTGATGAAAGGTATAGCGCAGGGAAATATTATCATTATTCCGGAGCCCGCTAAAATAAATAAAATTCAGGGGCATTTTATTTTGCCTTCTGTAATCACGTTAAATGCGGACGATAAGGAAGAATTGAAAGCAGCCCTGGCAGACTTAACTGACCATCTGACCATACCCACGGGATATCATGTAACGATGGTGAAATCAGGATCGTCTGTAATTCGTGTATCACTAAATAAAATCGCAAATCCGGAACTGGGAAATGAAGGTTACCAGCTTACTGTAACAGCAAAAAATGTACACATTATAGCCAATCAGCCTGCGGGCATCTTTTACGGAATACAGAGTTTTTTACAATTACTGCCGCCTGAAATTGGAAGCAGCGCCTTGGTGAGCGGTGCCATCTGGAGTGCACCATGTGTTTCAATTACTGACTATCCGCGATTCAGTTGGCGTGGACTGATGCTTGATGTAAGCCGCCATTTTTTTACAAAAGAAGAAGTAATGAAATATATGGTTCAGATGTCCCGGTATAAATACAATGTGCTGCATCTGCATTTGAGTGATGACCAGGGCTGGAGGATCGAGATCAAATCATTGCCGCAGCTCACCAGTGTGGGAGCGTGGCGTGTAAAGCGTACAGGACTCTGGTACGAATTTCTGCCCGCACTCGCTTATGAAAAGGCCTCAGACGGTGGATTTTACACTCAGGAAGATATGAGAGAAATGATCAGGTTCGCAAAAGACCGAAACATTACTATACTGCCGGAAATAGATGTGCCTGCACATAGTCTGGCACTGATCGCTTCATTCCCGAATCTTTCCTGCACGCAACTTCCTTACAGCGTGAATGCCGGTTTCCGGAGCCCGGTCAGGGATGATAATGCTCTGTGTATCGGAAATGATTCCGTTTTCATGATACTCGATAAAATTTTTACTGAATTGGCAGCACTATTCCCCTGTGAATATATTCATGTGGGAGGTGATGAAGCATTTAAGGGATTTTGGTCTGATTGTCCAAAGTGCCAGAAACGTATGACGGAAGAGCATCTGAAAAATGTAGATGAACTGCAGAGTTATTTTGTAAAAAGAATGGAAGCTATTTTGAAAACCAAAGGAAAAAAGCTGATCGGTTGGGATGAAATATTGGAAGGCGGTCTCGCACCGGAAGCAACCGTTATGAGCTGGCGGGGAATGAAAGGAGGAATTGACGCAGCAAAAATGAATCACCACGTTGTGATGACTCCCTGGGATTATTGTTACCTGGATCTTTATCAGGGAGAGGCGAGTGTGGAACCTCCGGCCTATGGAATATGCAGGCTATCGGATTCCTATACTTATGACCCGGTGCCGGACAGCGTGGATGAAAAATTAATACTGGGAGGACAGGGAAATCTGTGGACGGAAAGGGTTTCTAATTTTCGTCATGTTGAATACATGACCTGGCCCCGGGGTCTCGCACTGTCGGAAGTTTATTGGAGTCCGAAGTCCAGCCGTAACTGGGATGATTTTATAGTCAGGATGGAAGCACAGTTTCCGAGGCTGGATGCAGAAGGAATAAAATATGCACTCAGTGCATATAATGTGATGTATACACCTGTGCGGGGCAGGGACAACCGTTCATTCTCTGTCAAATTATCAACGGAAATAAAGGGGCTGGATATTTATTACACATTCGACGGAACCAATCCCGATGCCTATTATCCGAAATACACGGGCGAACTGATCAATTTTCCAGTGGGTGCCACACAAATTACTGCTAATACTTTCCGCAATGGGAAACAGGTTGGGAAACAGGTTACGGTAAAAAAAGATGAGCTGGCTCAACGATTAACACAGGGCAGACATCAGTATTAATAATATCATCGGGCAAAAACGATGCGTTATCGTCTAATTACGATCATTCACCGAAGAATTTTCGTTAAGGCCGTTCTTTTTTGCAATTTCAGATATTATTAGACCGATCCATGAAAACAATTCCTCATTGTGTAGAATGCGGCAAGCCCATTTCATGGGGCGTGCATGTTTTTTCGCATAGAATCTATGGCCACTCTCTTTGTCTGAAGGATCAGTGTGCAATAGCAGAATCCGGTGCAACAGGCAGGTCAGTAGATTTATATCTTGCCCTGAAATCACGGAATTTTCCCCTCATCCTTGAATATTTTGATGGTCAGAAGCATGTCGACATGGCTCTCCCTGGTAAATTATATATTGAAGTGAATGAACGCCATCATCAAAATAACCATCAGGCGATGAACGATTTGACAAGTTCTGTTTATTCTCTCGAAAAGAAAATACCAACCATTATTATTTCAGATACTATGCTGGAAGATCCAGGGTCTTTTGAACATGTGGTCAACGAACTTTCAAAAGCCTGCAGTGTAATGCTGAAATCACCTCATACTTATTCTTTCACCGCTGCACCCCCCCTTACATCAGCGCAATTACAATAAAAAAATTTAGTTCGCTCAAAGACTTCTTTTTTACAAACGATTAACAAAATAATTACCCTTTCTGCGATCTTCAGATTTATTTTTTAAGCAGGATTTACTGAAATCCTGACAGAATAGTACTTGTTTCTCACTTCTTTTGAGTAATTAATATGCTGTTAATCAAAATTTTACAAACCTTTTGTAATTTTTCTCGTAAAAATACTTATGACAATCCGAAACTGCTTATTATCTTTAAAACGCTTATAATTTCCGTACCCATTGAGCGGTCTGAATGCTCATTCTCCGGGAAAGAATACTGCGTGAATCCTTCCAATTTTCCTTTGATTAAGATTCCGTCATTTGTCCAAAATCTTACAGCAGCCATTGATATTAATCAAAAAGTGTAATCTTTTATATTATCACTGGTAAGTGGAATAATCACTAAACTATTTTTAAAACTTAACGACAGGAAAAATACAGGAGTCATTTCTGCAGAACAAAAAAAGTAAAAAACGAAAAAGAAAGAGTATGGAAAAGATTGTTGGTTTTCTAAATACCACTAAGAAAAAAGCAGTATTTACACTATTATGTGTATTTCTCCTTGGCATATCGTGTAAAAAAGAAACAAGTAACAACACCCCGCCGCCTCCGCCTCCGCCGCCAGTTTTGGATTCAGTCAGCATTTTTGGTAGCCAGGCTCCTACCGGACCAACCCGAAATGACAGTACCGGAGGTGGAATTATTGGTATTGAACTCGGTGTAAAATTTCGTTCATCTGTAGCAGGGAATGTTGACGCCATCAGATTTTATAAAACGCCAGGCAATAACGGTGCACATACAGCTCAGCTCTATAGCGGAACCGGAACATTATTGGCATCACAGGTTTTCTTAACTGAAACAGACAGCGGATGGCAGACTTTATTTCTTACCGTTCCGGTTGCTATTACTGCAAATACAACCTATATCGCCGCCTATTTTAGCAGCCTGGGAAATTATGTCTCAACGGCCAACGGATTAAAAACGGCCGTGACGAACGATGTATTAACCGCCCTGGCAGATAGCACGGACGGATTAAATGGTGTGTATAAATACACCAATACACCTTCCATACCGGACAGCTCCCATTTGTCTAATAATTACTGGGTGGACGTAATCGTGTCACATTAAGTCCGACAAACTATAATAGTGGTTCGTATTGCAGGTTTAACTTCTGAATGACTTTGCAAGGCATATATTCCAGACAGTGCCGGAATATGGCTATCTTTTTTGATGCATATTATTCGATCTTGCATCAAAGGGCTCCTCATTTACCGCGCCCTCTTCATGACTGCCCCTTACTTTCTTTGGTTTTTTGTTTTGTATATCCTGGGTGAGTTTTTGTTGTGACTTTTGTGATTCTCCAGGTCGGGTGGTCTTTGCTTCTTTGAGTTGCAAATCGTTCGGGTTCTTTTTTACGGTGCCCATAAAAATTCGTTTTAATGATGTGATTGAAGGAACACTTTAATTATCATGCCAGGGATCCGCTTATTTATCCTTCAAACTATATGCTGCTTTTAAAAATTCAATCAGCGAATCTGCCTGGTGGTTTAGTTTTTCGACGTCGTCGCGATAACTGCTGATGATGCCCTTTGTTATTTCGATCGTTGATCTGAATTTTTTCAGATCATCCGCGTTTGTAGTGGCTATATGAAATTTTTCATTTACAAGCGCAGGATAGAAGAGATGACCATTGGATCCGACCCGGGAATGGTAGGCGTCAAATTCATAAATCTCCTGGTAGATAGCCAAACATTTTTGAAAATAATCTTTATAATATGCTTTTTGCGCATCCACTTTTTTTATGGCGGAATAGTAGTCGGCGATCGAGTCTGAAATGGATTGCTTTTTAAACAACCGCATGTTGCCTGAACTGAATAACTGCGTGATCGTTCTGTCTGAGTAGTTCATAGTGTTCTCGTTATGCAGAGAGCCGCTCTGTCGATAGCAGATCTTTACAATGCTGTCATTTTTATTTACATCCGGAGTCAGTAACATTTCCAGTGTATCCAAACCATACATCTGGGCCGTGACCCTATCGAGGGTATTATTGGACAGCGCAGTGTCCGTTTTCAGATCCTGCATCAGGGATTCGATATAATCTCTCTCCTTGCTCCGGTCGCTGATATGCTCGCGCACGTTCTCAGCGATAAAGCCCAGTGTCACGGCCAAAAATATCATGAGAAATTCCAAAAAGTATTCTCTGAAATTTTTCTTTTTGTGATGCAGGTCCGGATGATGATGAACTTCCATTTCCGTCAATTTATCATGAAGAATATAAGTATCGCAGTAAGCAGATATTTTTTGAATATTTCCCGATTTGTCCACTAGCCCGATATAACCGTCAGGTCTTACAATATAAATGGCCTCTTTCAAGTACCCGGCTTTTTTTGCTTCCGGCCCCCATGTGAAAACCAAAAACGGAATATTTTTTTCTGAAAACAGATTATTCAGCGCCGGTGTTGGATGCCCATAGCAATGAACCTGCCACAGCATGCTGACAAGAGGTTCGAAATTATTTGCAGATTCAACCCACGGTAAACGATCTCCACCCTTCAGTTTTCCTGCATGCCCTGAGCTAAGAAAACTTTGTGGGTAACGGATGGATATTTGCGATACCGTACGAAACATAAGACGTTTGAAAGAGCCAAAACGGAATAAAATGGGAAGAATAACAGGCACCAGATGAAGTCTTACCTGCGTGGCAAAAACACTTTTTGCAGATACAAAACTGAATGCCCGATCCGTACTTCTGACTAATTTTCTGGCAAAAGGAATTCGTTCCGTTTCATAACTATCCAGCAGACTTTTGCCGGCCTCTCCCTTTATAACCGCTGCCAGTTTCCAGGCCAGATTGACGGCATCGCCGATGCCTGTATTCATCCCCTGGCCTCCCACCGGACTGTGAATATGGGCTGCATCACCCAGTAAAAAAACATTTTTATTGCGGAAACGGGATGCGACACGATGATGTACACGATAAGAAGAAAACCAATTTACTTTTTCTACTTCGAATTTTAATCGGGAGAGAATATTGTTTTGAACATCTGCCCATGTCAGGTCCGGCTTATTTTCCTGATCCTGTTTCACGTCACCCACCAGTCTGACGTTGGCATCACCTTTCATAGGGAATATGATCATGAAATCAGACGAATCAAGCGCAGCATGCATTTCCCCATTTGCCGCTGACCCGGTGGCTTTTATATCAGCTACGAAAAAAGTATGTGAATAGCTTCCTCCTTCAAATCCTGCGCCCATTCCTTTTCTAACCGAAGAATGCGCTCCATCACAGCCTGCAAGAAAAATCGTATTGCAGTTTTCCTGCAATCCCTCCTTCAACAATTGGACCTGAATACCATCATCCGAATTTTCGAACGACAGGAGTTCTGTATTTCTTTCCACCCTGACCCCCAGTTTTTCAAGTTCCTCTATGAGCATTCGCTCCTGCTGGTCCTGCGGAAAAACCAGCACATAAGGGTAGGGGCTATAATGTAAACCGAAATCACTTATGGGCAGTCGTGCGGCTTGCCTTCCCCGGATCCAGAGATTAATCGTTTTCATTTCAAAACCACCATCGATGGCAGTCTGGTCAATACCCAGCTGATGATAAAATTCCAGATTACGGGCATGAATAACCATGGCTCTCGAAGTTGTTCCGGGCCTGTCTGTTTTATCTATGATCCGAATGTGTATCCCGGCTTTCGTAAGCCAAAGCGCCAGTGTAAGGCCTGTCGGCCCGGCACCAACGATCAGAACCTTCGTTTCATCCATGAGTCGCTTAATTCGTCAGAATATTTTTTGTGACATTTTTTATCCGGTAGTGGCTAAGAGTTTTGAGCACTTCATCAAAGGTTCCGCTTTTGGGTTTTCCGGTTACGACTACCCTTGCATCTTTCAGGATTTTTGCATTGTGTTGCACGTAATCATCGAATTCCGCAATGGTTTCAACGGAAAGAGGTTTGTCATTGAAATAAGCATTGATGACCGTTCCTGCGGAGATAATAAAATAATGTTGGACGGTGACTTTCACGGTGGTTTTAGATGTATCAGCCGATTGACTATAACCATGGTTTATTCCGACGAAACAAAAAGCAAATATGATCAGGAATAGTTTCATAAATGACGATACAAATATCCGGATAATGACCGAAAATCATTACTGTCAAAATTGTCAAAGCACGACTTCGGGCGTTTGGTCTTTGGCTTTAAGCCTGATATCGGAGCAACCGATCGAAATAAAATATTCGTTTGTCGAAAGATGGCGTCTATACAGTCAGGAAAGTCCATGCTATAAAATCAGTCGCGGGGATATTTGTAATTCCGAGGGAACGCAGCATAGTCACCAATTGTCCGTTGTGATAAGTACTGTGATTGAAAATATGCTGAAGTAGCAAATCATAAGACTGGGAAAATGGCAATCCCGCTTTATTATGATAATGCAATTTATGGGTGAGATGTTCATCATCTTTTGACTCCAGCCATTCCACGTAAAGCTGGTCAACCGTTTCCAGTGCCGATGATAGTTTTTCCATCGATTCGTTGAAGGGATCACCCGTGATTGTGATGGGCGATTGATTTAGTCTCCCAAGCCATAAACTCTCAGCTCCCCATACATGAAATACCGTTTTATATAAACTGGCAAAGCTGCTGGGTATGTTGGCGTGTTGCTGCTCAGCAGGGAGTGCACCGATCAGATCAAGTAGGCTTTTATGTGCCCATTGGTTGACACGGGCATAATTCTGCAGTAATTCCTTAACTACCATATATATTGATTTTTAGTTAGTTATAAGGTTTATGTAAATAAACGATTCGTAAAACTACTATAAAATCGAGTGTTCCCTCGCTTTCACTTGAAGCCCGGTCTTTATACATTTGATATATCCAATCCGACAGAAATAACCGGTCCAATCCGAAGAGAAACCAAGGTCGAGTCCGAAATCCAAGTCCGAAAGAAACCGAATTCCAAATCCTGAAAAATCCGTCCAATCCGAACGAAAAACATTGTAAGATCCTGGTTTTTTTGAATAACCGCTCAGAACAACTGGCGGTTTTTTCTTTTTAAGTCATGTTAACGATTTGTTTCCAAGCGCTTAACATAACGTTCATGTATAATCGAATCATAACATTTTATTACACATTCAGTTTTGCCCGTCCCCGCATCTAGTCCTAGATTTGAAATCCACTTAATAGAATACTATGAAACTACTATTTGAATATATCCGAAACTGGTTCATAAACAAAACTGTTACTAAAATAGATAAAGAAGAAGAAAACTTTTACCTGATTAACTAGAATTCCGGGTTCGACTGAACCGGAAAGACCATCTTATGCGATTCGGATAATCCGACATCCAATTCTTCCTGATCCTGATACATTTTACGCCGGCCGATCGATAGAGATATTCGATAAATGCCCTGCATGGATCTTCGGAATGTATTAGGGCAATTCTTGGAAAATATCAGGATTAAAGGCCAAAACCGATCAGGGAGTTTAGACTATACTCAGTACGTTCAAAATATATTCCATTCCCGGATAGAAATAGACTACCTTTTGTACCATCTTATAGCCTCATCTTTGTTTTGAGCTGCAAATAAAAATTACCCTTACAAGGGACCGTAATTTTGTTTCTCCCTCATTGTAAGACTGATAAGTTCTCACATTTAAAGCTTATCGGTTATGACACCAGACGAAATATATGCGGAGATTTTTTCCATTCAACTGGAAATTGATGAAAACGAAAAAAATTTTGATGCTGCTTTACAGGACACCCCATCACAAGTGGAACTTGCGAGGATAATTTACAGAAACATAAAAAAACTGGAAGGCAGACTCGCAGATCTAAGAATCCTGCTCGGTCAAAAAACAAGCTCATAATTTTACAGGACTAAATTCTGACTGAATAGACGGATCATTTTTTTTTAATCCATGGTTCATGGGATCTGTCGGGTGGCTTTTCATTTTCTTAGCCGGTACCGAAACCATCATGCCAGAATCGTGACGGGGATCCGGCTGTCGCGGCAGAACCCACAATTATCTCAATAACGTCACATGACCGGCAACCGCTTTCCATTGGCCTTTTCTTTTTTGATAGATGTCCATATAGCAAATTTTTAAAACCACTTTCTGAGTTCCCTGGGTAATATAGTTAGTCGTCCAAACGGTGATGATACCCACATCATCTGTTAACAATCGAACATTCTCACTGTCAATATCCACACGGGTTACCTGCTGACCGCTGGTATGCAAAGAAATATTATCTGCCTTTGTTCTGCGAATGCCACCGGGATTGATCAGGACAAAGTCGTCAGCCAGTATGCGCCCGAGTGCGGCCGAATCCTCCTGCACAATCGCATCCAGCCATTGACGGTTTAGCTTTTTGATGATCGTCACATCCGCATTTTGTGCGTAGACTAACAGGGTAGGAAGAGCTAAACTGAACGCAAAAAGTAAAATACGTTTCAAATAATTATTTATATGAATTGTGAATATACTGTATCGGAGCTTTTTCTGTTACCGGAGATTACAGAAATTTTCGTTAATCCCATGATTCAACTTAATTTTATAGAAGGAACTGTTGCTCCGACTTTATTCAGGCATCTTCTGCCGTTTTCCGGATTACATGAAAACCATGCTGGTTTAAATCAATTGTCATGAAAAAAATAAAGATCATCATTTCAATGCTGTTTGTCCTGGCCGGCTTTTTTGTGAAGGCGCAGGATATCGCGATCGGTGCAAGGGGAGGTATTAGTATTCCCAATTTATCGGCGTCCGGCAATGAACAGAATCCATTGAATACGGGGTATAGTTCAAGGCTGGGACCTGAGTTCGGAGTATTTGCAGATTACAAAATTTCGGATTTGTTTTCGATAGAACCAATGGTGGAATATTCTTCGCAGGGCGGTAAGAAAAACGGACTGCAGGCATTTCCTGTGCCTTCAGATCTGTCCGCAATGTTTCCATCAGGTCAGGCTCCAACCTATCTTTATGCCAATTTTAATAGCGAAGCAAAATTGAATTACCTGATGATTCCCGTTTTGGCAAAATTCGGATACAATTTTAATGAGTCTCCTTTCAGAATTTATATTGATGCAGGGCCCTTTGTCGGCTTTCTTCTTTCAGCAAAACAGGTTACCTCCGGATCCAGCCCCGTATACCTGGATCCGGGTGCCCAGAATAATCTGGGGATCGGTGTCGTTTCTTTCGATAATACCCAAGATATTAAGGACCAATTAAACAGCACAAATTTCGGTGTGGAAGGAAATATCGGTTTGAGTTATAAGATCGGCAATAGCGATATATTCATAGAATTCGGAGGCAATTACGGATTCCTGAATATTCAAAAGGGCACGGCCAATGGTAAAAACAACACAGGTGCCGCCACCGCCGTATTGGGTTACAGCTTCCGGCTGAATGAATAGGCCGAAATTCGATTTTATTTTCCTTTATAAAGCGCCGCAACGTGAATCTTGCTAGCCGAGTGTAAGCCTGCATGCCGGACTACGGGATGATTACACTGCCCCAATACAAAATATATCACAACAAAAATCAAAATGGTAGAAAAACATCCACCTCCAAGTTTCTTCGCGCCATATGCTGCGATCAGCGCTCTCAACCAATTCGGCATAAAAATATATTTAGTGTTATATAAAAATATTTAGTTTGGAATCTGACCGTTTTCGGCCTGTTTTTTAAGTTCACTGTTTGCCATAACGCCCACTTCCACCCGCCTGTTTAATTTCCGGTTTGCATCCGTATCATTTGGATATTTTGGCTGATCTTCTCCATACCATTTGATATCAAATCTGTCTTTGGCAACACCCTTTGAAATCAGATAGTCGGCTACGGTAGTCGCTCTCATTTTTGACAAATCAATATTGTATTGAACCGTCCCTGTATTGTCAGTGTGGCCTTCCACCAGGATGATGGTTTCCGGATAATCATTAAAAACGGTGGCGATCCTGTCGAGGTTGTATTTTGCCGAATCGCTCAGTTCGCTGGAATTTATCTTGAATAATAATCCGGAATTAAAAGTCATATTGATGCCTTCTCCAACTCTTTCAACCTGTGCATCCGGCACGGCCTGTTTGATGGCTTTGGCCTGTTTGTCCATATTATTGCCGATCAGATAACCAGCACCACCTCCGACAGCTGCTCCGATCAGCGCGCCTATGACTGAACTTTTCCCACCCCCTCCAATGATCGCACCCGCGGTTCCCCCTGCAGCAACACCGATTGCCGTTCCTTTCTGCGTATTGTTCAGACTTTTACAGGATGAAAAAATAATTATAACGAGTACCGGTACGAACAAAAGATATTTCATGATAAAAATTTAGAATTATTTACATATGGCTACCCGCAAGAGGTCAATATTCATGTCCTTCACACCCTGACTGATGCCGGATTGAATGGCATCGCATAAGTCCTTTTTCTCGGATGAATTCATTTTCGAAGCAAGCGTATTGGCATCACTCGTTCCGTATTTGGACTGGTTCATTTTAACCACGGCTTCAATCTTCGCTTTCCAGGCTCCTGCCTTATTCCCCTGCATGCCGATAGCTTTGTTATAACTTTCTATTGCATTCGGATAATTTCCGGAAGATGTGTAAATGTCTCCCTGAAGTATATAGAGATCTGCATTATTTGGGTCCTGGCCGATGGCTGACTGTACACTGGATTGTGCTTCTGAATATTGCTGCTGACGGCTTTCAAGTGCGGCGATTTTTGCATATATAGCGGCTCTTTCAACTGTGTTCCGATTTTTTTCTGTAAGTGAAATCACCGACAGGAGATCTGTTTTCGCTTCTGCGTTCATACCCAGTCCAACCTCAGCAGTGGCCTTTTCAAATAGATTATAAATACTGGTTTTATCAAGTTTCAACCCATCCTGGGCTGCCGCCAGCGCGTCCTGATATTGGTGTAAACCATTGAGTGCCCCGGCCTTGCCGGCATAAGCCGGTATCCTGGCATCATAAGCGTCACATTTTTTAAGGATCTCATTGAAATTGGCCAGCGCGCCGGAATAATCTCCCGCTTTGTTCTGATCGTTGGAAGATTTAATAAGATTATAACAGCTGTTCGAAGTAGTTACCAGCCCGCTATTGCACTGCACTAATAATAAAATGCATAAAACCGCAATACCGGATGTGCACAATTTTTTCAGTTGCTCCATGGTTATTTTAAGATTACTATTGGTTAGCAATAGCTATGCCATGACTAAATAAAACCTTAGTTGCTGTCCTTCCTCTTTCCGTATTAGTTTTGTAAAAGAAAAACATCGGCTATGATAAAAAAAGGCCTTCTGCATTATACGATCATCAAACATATCATAGATCAGGGATTCGCTCCTGATTTGAAATCTTTATCGTTGCACCTGGGCAGTGATGTTTCGAAAACAAAAATGGCGCTGTATGAGTTACAGGATTATCACGGCGTGGTACTGCATCCGGATAAACCGGCAGTTTGGGTAATACATCCTTTTTCAATGGCACCTACAAATTTTCTGGTAAAATCGTCCGGAGGAAGCTGGTGGGGAAACTGCGCCTGGTGTTCTCTTGGTGTGGCAGCTCTGATAAAAGAAGATCTCACAATCACCACCCGTCTGGGCGCATACGACGAGCAAATTGTCATCCACATCAGCAATGGTGACCTGATAGAAAAAAACTTCCTCGTTCATTTCCCTGTACCTATGGCAGAGGCATGGAATAATGTGATCTACACCTGTAGTACGATGCTGGTTTTTAAAAATGAGGAACAAATCAATAAATGGTGTGAAAGACATAATATATCCAGGGGCGACATTCAGTCGCTTGACAACGTATGGGCATTTTCAAAAAGATGGTATGGCAATCATTTGAACCCCGATTGGGAGAAGTGGACAATGCAGGAAGCCCGGGATATTTTTAAGGAATTTAATCTGACTGGCAAAACATGGGAACTGGCAGATTCTGCAGAACGGTTTTGACAGATATATTTCTGATGACCACGCACGTGTGGGGACGGTTGATCGATGACCATTGATCATTGAAAGCGAAGCCCTGGAATTAAGCCTAGCTTGTATATTTAACAATAATTCAAAATGAAAGCGATCATATTAAAGCAATTCGGGGATGTTGAAAACCTTTCGATGACAGAATTGCCGGTTCCGGAAATAACGGAAGACGAAGTCCTGATTAAAATAAAATCCATCAGCATCAATCCGGTGGATGTGAAAACGAGGTCCGGTAAAGGAGTATCGGCTGTTTTGAAAAATGACAACCCGATGATCCTGGGTTGGGATCTCTCAGGAAAAGTTGAAACGACAGGTTCTGCTGTTAAAAGCCTTAAAAAAGGCGATGACGTATTTGCGATGGTCAGATTTCCGCTATCAGGAAAAGTTTATGCAGAATATACAACTGTACCTGCTTCACAGCTCGCAATAAAACCTGTCAATGTTACGCATGACGAAGCCGCAGCAGCATGTCTGGCTGCGTTAACAGCGTGGCAGGCGCTGACAATAAATTATAAACTAAATCCCGGTGAGCGCGTGCTCATACATGCAGCCTCCGGCGGCGTAGGGCACTTCGCCGTACAAATGGCCAAATACCTGGGGGCCTATGTGATCGGCACTTCATCGGCAGCCAATAAAGATTTTGTATTATCACTGGGTGCTGATGAACATATCGATTACAAGGCAAAGCCGTTCGAGACTGTGGTTAAAAACCTGGATTTTGTGTTGGATACCATCGGTGGGGATTATATTGAACGTTCACTGAAAACGATCAAGAAAGGCGGAACGATTATCAGCATTCCTTCCGGTTTAAACGAACACGTAAAAGAAAAGGCAGAAGCTCTTGGAATTCAGGGATTCAGTACTCGTGTAAAACCGGATGGAACAAACATGCAGGAAATTGCGGACCTGCTGGAAAGAAAAAAACTCATTTCACACCTTCAGAAAATCTTTTCGTTCGACCAAATGGCCGAAGCCCATCTACAGATAGAAAGCGGACGAACTGTGGGTAAGATATCGTTGACCATTGACCGTTCCAGTTGACAGTCGATGGTTGACAGTTGACAGAATGACTTTACGCTTTACGCATTATGCATTATGCTTTACGGTCTGCACCTGTAAATTCCAGCATCCACCCCGGATACTCGGGCGGCAATGCACTCGCTTTATTTAATTGTTCCAGTTCCTCGTTGCTAAAACGCAGGTCGATGGATTTCAGATTATCGTCCAGCTGATCCATTTTATTGGCTCCGATAATCACCGAAGTAACGGCCGGCTGTTGAAGTAACCAGGCCAGCGCAAGGCCCGCCACTGATGTATTTTTTGCCTTTGCCATGGGTTGCAACAAATCTATAATGTCATATGCGCGTGCTTTGTTTATGGGTGGGAAATCAAAATTGGCCCGCCTTCCATCGGCTTCTTTTTCTTTATCGCGGCTGTATTTTCCACTAAGCAATCCGCCCGCCAGAGGCGACCATACCAGCAGCCCCAGTTTTTCTTCCCGAAGCAAAGGAATGAGTTCTCTTTCCAGGTCCCGTCCGGCAATGGTATAGTACGCCTGAAGCGAAACAAATTTTGCGAGATCATGATAATGGCTGTAATCCAGGGCCTTCATCAGTTGCCAGGCAGTCACATTACTAGCCCCGATATAACGCACTTTTCCTGACTGAACCAGGTGATCAAGAGCAGAAAGCGTTTCGGAGAACGGTGTCAATGGATCATAACTATGGATCTGATAAAGATCGATATAATCTAGCTGCAGTCTGCGGAGACTGGCCTCGGCCTGTCGAATGATATGTTTTCTTGTTAATCCGCTGTCGTTCGGACCATCACCCATTTTACCGCGAACCTTGGTAGCGATGATCAGATCATCGCGGTGAAGTCCAAGATTCCGGATCGACTGACCCGTAAGTTCTTCACTCAATCCTTCCGAATATACATTGGCCGTATCGATGAAGTTGATACCGCCGTCAATGGCTTTTTTTGTTAACTCATCAACCTGTACCTGTCCGAGATTTCCAATAACCTGGAACCTGCCCTTTCCACCAAATGTCATGGTACCCAGGCAGAGTTCAGAAACCTTCAGCCCGGTATTTCCCAGAAGATTATATTTCATATTTTTTGCTGTATGGAAAATATTACAGCACAGAAAAGAAAATGTTGAAAAAAACAGAAATTTTTACCCGCCACTGATCAACCGTCAACCGTCAACCGTCAACCATCAACCCGGATTATTTCTCCAAAACATTCTTCAAATTACCCAGACTTTCCTCCATATCCTTACCCAGCATACCTGGAAAAATCAGGTTCATGAGATTCATGGGGTATTTATTCTGGCCGACCATCTTCCATATGACACGTGTCTGCCCTGGTGTGACGGAGATAGTCGTCATCGAAACCCGGGCCGTGTTCTTAAAAGGTCTTTCAAACCGCACGGTGGAATCAATATTGGTTCCGGCATCTATTTGGGTAATCTCCTGTTCGCCCTTTCCGACACTCTTTACCTGGCTGTCCCAGTATGAAATAAATCCCACGGTCCCGTCCACGCCCGCATAAGTTCTTTTGACATGCGGATCCATCATGACCCATTTGTTATAATAGATCTGATTGCCCAGTAATTTCACGAAATCAAAAACGGAAAGATTCGACCGCTGAATCAAAACCTGCTTTTCGATCTGGTACTGGTTACTGATAAACAGGGGAACGACTAAGAGTAGCAGGATCAGCAGGACAATAATAACTCCGATGATGGTTAACATAAGATCGTTTTAGAGGTTTAAAAATAACATTTTCATTCCGAAAAGGCATGCGATATTACTAAATAATTTAGTATGACCCAAATGATAAAATTCTGCAAATGATTAACGGCAGAAAAAACACGGGTACGCATTTTGCAAACTTCAGTATATGTCAAAAATCTTTTTGTCCGCATGCACCCTGATGATATTTAGCGCAAAGACATTTTGCCAGAAAACACCTGCTGAGTTCGGAGCAACCGCTTTCTACTGCTTCCAGCATAATAAAATGGATAGTTTATTCAAAATGATCCCAACACTGGCGGAGCTTTCATCGTTTTCCAGGGAAAGCGGTATTGTGGAAGGCACGGAAGCGTATACCGCATTTGTAAAAAAGTATCCGCTTGTAGTAAAAAGTATCCGGGACAAATGTTATCAGATCCAGGCGGACTCGCTATTTTATAAATTCTCCTGGGCCAGGGCTCAACGTGATCATATCGAACTCACGGAAAAATCGATGCACACGAATAGCAACCCGGCAAAAGAAATTCAGATTACGGTCGTAAATATTTATTTTAATTCAGCAGGTCAGAAATATCTGTTGCAGTTTGGAGATCTTCACCGGTATGGAAATGTATGGAAGCCCGGGAATAATATTTCCCTTACCATAAAGTATGATTAAATGCTGTTCGCACACGGTACCGGTTACGATTTACTGAGTAATTTAACTGGCGATTTTTTTTCTTTGCAATCCATATTTAATTTTTTTCTGTGCAGGATGCCCCAGTTTCTTAGTGAGTCGATTACAGTTTTCAATGACTTACTATGAGGGGTCAATGCATACGCGACCCTCACCGGATATCCGTCCAGTATCTTTCTCACAACCAGTCCGTTTAACTCCAGATCGCGCAATTCTTTTGATAACATTCTATCCGTTATTCCATGCACATCTTTTGCGATATCGGTAAAACGCTTTTCTCCGAAAGTAAGAGATACGATGATGGGCAGTTTCCATTTTCCATTCAGGACGTCCAGTGAATCCCTGACAGGTTTCAACATGTTTGTGCACTGACTATGTTCCTCTTCGGTTGTTTTTTTCATGATTCTTTTTCTGATGTTTGATCCGATATGTGCTATACTTTAGTATAGTACTATCATTTATATAGCAAATCTAATGTAAATTTGTGTCTCACAAGCAAAAAACGTACAAAATGTCAAAAACAAAATGGGTGTTGGATCCAACACATAGCGAACTGGGGTTTAAAATAAAACATCTGATGATAACCAATGTTTCAGGTTTCTTTAACAGTTTTCAGGTACAGGTGGCCGGAGACACAGAGAACGATGATTTCAGCAAAGCAAAAATCCGGTTAAAAGCGGATATGAATTCCATTCATACCAATAACGAACAACGTGATGCACACCTTCGTAATTCGGATTTTTTTGAAGCGGATAAGCATCCGGAAATGATTTTTGAATCAACGGGAACAGAACAGGTTGATAAGGAAAACTTTCATCTGTATGGTAATCTCACTTTGAAAAATATTACGCGTCCCGTACAACTGAATGTTGAATACAGCGGTATTACAAAGGACCCCTGGGGCGGAGAAAGAGCAGGATTTACCGTAACCGGAAGGATCAAACGCAGCGAATGGGGCGTTAATTTCAATGGTGTGTTAGAAACCGGAGGCGCCATTTTGGGAGAAGAAGTAAAAATTCACAGCGAAATAGAGCTGGTGAAACAACCGGAAGAAGAAGAAGTGACTGCATAAAAAGCAGAATCATGACAAATAAAAGACGATTATTAAGAAAATACAAACCGGGGGATAACCCCGGTTTTCTGGGAGCCGGTCATATTGCACGTGCTTTAATCCAGGGCGATTTTAGGGACACAGATCCGTTCATTTTACTAATGGACGATATGCTGGACAAGAAAACAAATGAACCGGTGGGCGGCCCGCATCCGCATGCGGGATTTGAAACCGTTACATTAATGCTTGAAGGAGAGTTGGGTGATGAATTGCACAAAATGAAGGCAGGTGACCTGCAAATGATGACAGCAGGTGGTGGTGTCATTCACACCGAGACCATCGAAAAAAAAGCCAGGATGCGTCTTTTGCAATTGTGGCTGAATCTTCCCAAAAAAGATCGCTGGACCACACCGCGCATTCAGGAAATTCCGTTGAATCATGTGCCGAAAAAATCGCTGGAAGGCGTTGAATTGAGATTATATAGTGGTTCACTGGCTGGTATTTCATCACCGGTGAAAAATCACGTGCCGGTGATCATCGCCGATATTCAAATGCAACCGGATGCATCATATGTTTTCAATTTACCGGCATCCTACACTACATTTTTATATGCATTAGAAGGCAGTTTACAGATTGGTGAAGAAAGAAAAACGCTGGAACGAAACGAAGTTGGCTGGCTCGACAGATCCACCATCGACGGACAGAGCGAAGTGGACATACAGGCAGGAAAATCAGGCGCCCGGTTCATCGTATACTCCGGACAGCCTCAGGGCGACCCGGTTGTTTCTCACGGTCCTTTTATTGCGGATACCCAGGAAGACATTTCACGATTATATCGTGAGTTCCGCGCCGGGAAAATGAAGCATATCTCCACTGTGGAGGAATCGCAAAAGTTCAATTGGTAATTGGAATCGTAAAAGTTCAGACGGCAGTAAATGAAAGACCCGATCTGTCCCGGATTCCTGGATTGCTATTATGCGGGACTGATTTTTTATTTTGCCTGCAGGGTTCGGATATCTTCGATCAGCAGACTGTTTACCATCATGCGCGGAATAAAAATAGTATGGGAAGAAGGATCATACGTAATGTCTGCAGGACCGGCATCTACGTCATAGGTTTTTGTTGTATGGTTGTCGAGATCATATATGATCAGTCGGCCTTTCGGACTGGTAAAGCTGATCCAGTCTGAAGCAATCAGGTGGTTTTTGTCAAACATTTCGATGCCGTCAAAAATACCGGTAGGACTGTTTTCCAAAACCGTGAATACCGTGTCGTTATTTTTAAGATCCTTCTGATAAATTTTGCCGCCACTCATGTTCGGGCCCATGCCTACTGCATACAACCTGCCTGTTTTTCCATCATATGTAACACCGTTGGCGCCTTCAATGGATCCGAGAAAGCGGATAGACTTGTCCGTTAGATCGATTAGCATCACCCGGCCGCTCACCGTTTCGGAAACACAAACATGTTTATCGTCCACCTTGCAAAGGTCATTCAGCATTTTGGCAGGTATACCGACTTCAAATGTCTGTTCACCGGAATGCATATTAAAACCAACTACGCGATTTACATCCGCCACATATACCACATCCTTCACCACTGCAAGTCCTTTAGGTGCATTGAGGCTTCCTTTTTGAAATTTCTGATGAATCATCCGTCCGTCGGTGGAGAGTTCGGATATAAATCCATTGCTGTCCAGGGCCATCGGGTCAGGCTTTGCTCCGCCAATATTCGAAACAAATAACCGGTCTCCGGATTTAATTACACTCTCCGGCGCTTCGAATCCGGAAATGATTTTTTGGGAATAACATATCGTGCTTAAAAAAACAGAGGCAGCAGAAATAAATAATCCGGATTTCATCAATTTTTTTATTGAAATGAATAAGGTTATCAGGAAGATGCGAGATCAATGGCGGCCTTTAGCTGTTTTGCAGGTACCACGCCACTCTGGCGCCATTTTATCTGACCTTTTTTGAAGATGATGAGGGTAGGAACGCTTTGCACCTGGTAAGCCGAGGCCAGCGCCGGGTTTTTGTCGATATCTACTTTGAGAATGGTTGTCGCATCACCCGTCATTGATTTTAACTCTTTCAAAATCGGCGGCATCATTTTGCATGGCCCGCACCATTCTGCGGAAAAATCAACCAATACGGTTTTATCGCTGTTGATAATTCCGGAGAATGATTTTTTCTGATCTGATGTTTCCACGTTTCAGTTTTCTTAAATGTTGCAAAAACTGCTCCATCCTGTTCCTTATGTAAAGTTAGTTATAACTGATATTTTTCAACAGGAACAAATCCTTCACTTCATCCCAGTTATTTACCCTCCGGTAACCCGTATCATGCATATTGACATTGTGCGTGGCGGTAAAGAGCAGTTTTTCTCCCTTGAAATGGGTCAGATTTTTTACGTGGTCGTCAATCATAAAGTCTCCTGAAACAGGTTTTTTCGATCCGCAGAAAATGATCTGCTGCCAGTGGATAAAAGGGAAATGCTTTAAGAGCCATGCATGTTTTTCCGAAAGCGATTGTGGAAATTCCATTGCCGCAGAAACAATAAATACATCATATAACTGATTGAGCTCCCTGATTACAGACTGACTGCCGGGAATAACTGGAGCAGAAGCAAAAAACCCGGGCGCATGCAGGAATTCCCTGATCAGCCGGGGCTCCGGAAAGGCAAGGTCCTCCGGTTTTCCTAATAAATCAGCCCGGTTCATTTCTACGCCGGTAGCCTGGTGATACCATTTTATATATTGTCCCGTGATATCCGCCATTACATGGTCCATATCTATCAGGATTCGTTTCTTTGCCATATTTGAAATTTATATTGCAATTTACCGCAATTATTTGCATAATAGTGCAATTTTAAAGTAATTTTATAGCATAATATTGCAGCATGCTGAAAGAAGAAAGACATGATTTTATCATAAAGAGCTTAAAATCAAATCATTCGGTAAAGCTCGGTGAACTAAGTCAGGCCCTGGCGGTATCTGAAGATACTATCCGGAGGGATATCGAAGGGCTGGCAAAAAACGGCCTATTGACCAAAGTGAGGGGAGGCGCCATTCCGCATTCTCCCAATGCGCATAGCTTTCAGGAGAGGATAAATGTTTCTGAAACTGAAAAAGGTATAATAGCCCGGAAGGCGCTGCCAATGATAAAGGCCGGCGATACGATCCTGCTGGATGGCGGCACAACGACCTACGCGCTGGCAGGATTGCTGGATATTTCGCTCACCGTCATTACCAATAATGTGCCGGTCGCGGCCCTGCTGGCGAGCAAAAGAAATATGGAAGTGATTATAACCGGGGGCAGAATATTATCCGATTCTGAAGTCACTGCAGGGGAAAATGCCATCAGTCAGCTGGAACAGTTGCATGTGGATATTTGTTTCCTCGGCGTATGCAGTCTGCATCATAGGATTGGCGTTACAAGCATTGATTATTTTGAATGTGAAATGAAACGGGCCATGGTGAAATGTTCTGACAGAATCGTGGCGCTGACAGGGCATGACAAGATCGGTACTTCAGAAGCATATAAAATTTGCCCGATTGATCAGCTTGACACGATTATAACCGAAATCAATGCCGATAATGAGATGTTCGAACCCTATCGGTTAAAGAATATTCATATACTTTAATACTACATGACTTAAACACGCATCAGATTAACTCCCATACTCCCATACTCCCATACTCTCATACTCTCATACTTTCTTCAGCTGTATCCAGACCGGCGCATGATCGCTTGTTTTTTCCCAGCCTCTGACATCCCTGTCAACACCGGCGGCGATTAGCCTTTTGCTTAACGGCGGACTTAACAACATATGATCAATCCGAAGGCCGGCGTTACGCCCATAGGCATTGCGGAAATAATCCCAGAAAGTATAAATAACGTCCTGTGGATATAGTTTTCGGATAGAATCTGTCCAGCCCTGATCTACGAGCTCTTTATAAGCGTCGCGTATCTCTGTTCTGAACAGGGCATCGTTAACCCATCTTTCCGGTTTATATACATCGATTTCTGTCGGCATCACATTGAAATCTCCCGCCAGTATAACAGGGGTATTTTGTGCCAACAGTTCTTTAGCGTGCAATTTCAATCTTTTAAACCAGCTTAATTTATAATCGAATTTTGGACCCGGATATGGATTGCCATTGGGAAGGTATAGGCAAACGATCAATATATCATCAACGATAGCCTCTAAATACCGGCTGTGCAGATCATCCGGATCACCGGGCAGCCCGCGCCTCATTTCTTTTGGCTTGCCCACACGGGATAATATGGCCACGCCGTTCCAGCTTTTTTGGCCATGCCACACGGCATCGTACCCCGCATCGAGTAATGCTTTTTCCGGAAACTTTTCATCCGGCGATTTGAGTTCCTGCAAACATACAATGTCGGGACTTTGTTCTTTCAGCCAGCGCAGTAAAACAGGAAGTCGGCCGTTCACACCGTTTACATTATAGGTAGCTATTTTCAGGAATTTCATATTAATATTTTGATAACAGGTATAAAAAATACTTGTACCAGAGATCACGCTCAGATTCCCGATCTTTGGCTCTCAAAAATCCATACCTCAGGTGTAAGACTGATAAATATTATTTCACGCTAAATTTATCAGGATGCAAACCAAAGATTGTACTGAAGAAATCAGGGACCTGGAAATTCAGATGGCCCATTACGAAAAGTTACTGGATCTTTCTTTCCGGAACAACGAAATCCTCGCAAAAACAAAAGTCATTTACCATCAGCTGAAAAAGATCTCCGAGCGACTGACTGTTCTAAAACAAATCAATGAACAGGAAAACAGTGTATAATCACTCATTACTTTTCTCAATCTCGCGTTATTTTAAAAAGCCGCCGGTTTAGTTGAAGAAACCCAAATTTGTTTATCCGGTCTGTGATACAGCGGTATTGAATATACCTGTAAACGCTCGCATACTCCCACACTATTAACTTTTCCTCCCAACCTGTTCAAGATAGGTGCTCTCAAATATCTTATCCGCATTAGCCGCTTCAAATCCCTCTCTTCGGTGGATGGGTAATATTTCATTGTCAGGCAGGGAACGAAAAGACTCCAGTATCTTCCTCTCAGCAAATTCAACATAAGAGCCAGGGATCATTTTCGTTTCTCCATCTGCGAATTCCGCCAGAACCATCTCAGCCACCGTACTGCTCTGCAGCAGCAGACCGTCGGGACTTTTTTTAATCTTACCTCCCGAATCGTTTAAACGGAAACCATTTTTTTCCAGGAATTCGTTGAAAGCGGGTAGTGTATTGTAACCCTTTTTCAGGTTGTGTACCGACATCGTAAAATGATTCAGATAATAACGGTTGTAAATTGCCCAGGCGGCATATTCGCTTTCATCGGCGAGACTTTCATAATCATCCAGTGATGGGATGGACCATGAAGAACTATGTAAATAAAAATCGACCGCTTTGGGATCGCGCATATCGAGACTGTCAACCGGATCTGCGAGAACTGAATCGGTGTATGAATGTATAATGGCCTGTGATATGGAGGATAAATCATCCACCCGGAGCTCGGAAATAAAAATCCTGGGAAGTCCGGCAACGGGTGGCGAGTACCACCAGGCATTTAATTTCTTTTCACTGAAATAATAATAATCTCTTTTTGAATAACCGTGGAATAAAAATATTTTCTCCAGCGAACCGACGCCCTGGTTCGGAACACCCAGGGTTCTGAAGGCGATATGATCATTCTCAATTTCCGATGCACGCTGAATGATCCCTTCCCGGATCATTGCGTTGATGATTCCGGATACATCCGGTACCCTCGCCATATATCTTTTCATCAGGCCATCCAGCAATTCCTGGACTCTGGTTGACTTGTTTTCCATATTTCAAAATTATACAATTTTATTTCCTCGCAGATAAGGAAAACAATGCCGACTTCTGCGGTAGGTCATTCAGGAACCTTATTTATTTGGAAAATCTCCGTGTGTATTTTACAATTGCGATCCCTGAAATACATTAATCAGAAGATCTGGTTAATAGCAATAAATTACTTGCATTAAATATCATGCAACCTGATAATGTACAACTTTTCCCGGACATATCTTTCGCCAGCAGTTTGTTATTGTATTATAAAGGTTTCGTTAAGCACAATAATCCCGTTGTGAAATAAAATAAATAGTATTTATTTTGACTCCCGGTAAGGATCAAAACCTAAAACTATGAAATGGGATATCATCAAAACAAACGCTCAATATATTGAAACCCTAAGACGCGTCATTATGATCATGGACGCGGTCCCTGGCTCTCCTGAATCGAGAGAACGCGAGGAATTGCTGGTTCTCCTAACAAAATATGAAAAGAAGCATAGCATTTTTCCGGAGCTGGATCTGATGCCATGAAGATTCCCGGAATTTGCCATCCGGTCGAATTGTATAGGATATTGACCTGCCATCTTTCTTAAAACCCGTTTTGTAATTGCCTCTTTTTCCCACCATTTTGCGCCGTTTCCCGCAAAGGATTTTGTGATTGTATTTTTTACTTGATCGGGCATACGCGCATCTTTTATTTTGTGCAAAACCAGCCGAAAACATCGAAGCGGCAATGCATCGTCATATAGGAACGCAGATTCTGGGAAAACGGCTCTGCTTCTCCTTTCAATAAAAGCACCTGGTTTTTGGCCCTTGGCATTCATTTTAAATAATAAACCAGAATAAATATAGTTCTTGAAGCCAACCGAATTATTATGCTTTGCATCTAACGATCAATTGCTATTAAAGTATGGTTACCTCTGGCAAAAGCCCTTGGGCTGCCATTAACAATTGTTTTCTGGCATGACAGAAGAATTAGATGACAGGAACAAACTGGACCTGGTGCGTTCATTGGCACTTGGTGTGAGTTCTGCAGGGGCCCTGGGTTCCTTTGCTCTGACACTACAGCTTGGTGCACACAACGATTCAGTGGTGCTCACCCTCTTATTTTTACTCTGGGTGCTATCTCCGTTTATCGTATTGATTATTTCTTGTGTGCTTTCAAAAAAATGGGCCTACAGGGCACGTATTTCACTGTATATGCTGACGATGATGATCTCATTTGTCACACTTCTGTTTTATGGTGGACTACTATCGTTTTCCGGAGTCAAACCCGCTTTTGTTTTTCTCGTGATTCCATTCATTTCCTGGATCCTTATGTTGGCAACTCGGGCGTTTCTCATCCGATAAAAAAACTTCAGGAATATATATCTTATCACAATCCCATAACCCAAATTTCTCGCTCCATTAACTCAATAGAAAAACTGCTCCGACAAAATTTTTCCATTTTCCACTTTATATACGCAAATCTCATCCATTTGCATCCGTCCCTGTCCCTTCATCGTTATGTCGATCCACCAGGATACGGAGAAATATTTATCGCTCACCAAGGGATCAGAAATTCTGGCGCCGTGAAATTCTTCAACCATTGAATTAAACATCTCACTTTTTTTCAGGATCGCGGGCAGCCCTTCCACTACCTTAGGCCCCATTTCTTCATTGGGCTCGATACTTACAGCCGCGGATGAAAACAATTCCCTGAGTATGTCTTCTATTTTTGCCTGTCTGGCGAGTTCAATAAAACGATCGGCTACCTTCTGCGTTGTCATAGATGATTTTTTATTTGTGACTAATCTTTTATATGGTGAAAATAACGGTCAGTCGCCGGCGCACCGGTCATGGCTGCATGTTCATCGCTATTGAGCCAGGCACTATATATTTTCTCTTTGCTGGCAGGGATTTCTGCGAATACAGTAAAAGATAAATACATAGCTCTAATGTTATTTGTACGACATGGCGCTCAGTCCAAGATATTTTCTGATGATACTCATCTGACCGATATGATAAGATTCATGGCTCGCTATGAAAGATAAAAGATCCTGAAAAGTTTTACCCGTTGGCACCGGAAAAGGTATGCCGGATGCCAGCTTTTCATTACTCAAGCCGGATAATTTTTCCGTAAATGTTGCAGCCAGATCGTTCCAGCTTTTTTTTATTTCTGTAAGCGAAGGATATGTCACAGAAGCGCTGAGAGCCCTGTTATGCGGTGGTGGCTCAGTCGGATCAGTATATTGTTCCCTGTAAGGAAAGCTGGCTTTTATTCCAAGGCCGGCTGCGAGATGATACCTTGAATTCGTCAGATGACCGGCGATCCACTGAAGATGATTCACCTGATCGCTTAATCTTTTTGATCCCCTGATATCCTCAATGCCTTCCAGCACATTATTAAAGAGCCTGCTCTGCAGCTCGAATTGACTGATAACGGGTTGAATCGATGACATGTAATTTGATTTTGATACGAACCAAATGTCGAAGTAAAATAATTGATTTAGGGTTTGTGCATACGGCAATCTGGGGGGTTGTTTGCGGCATGCGAATTCCATACATTTGAAGAATGAAAAGCAGGAAAACTTTCAAACCTTCTTCGAAGATGACCAGCCGCCAGGTGTCCATTTTTGTGCCGGCGGGAGATTTCATTCTAAGCAGCGTGATGGGGTCTTATAAAATATTAACAACCGTAAACCGCCTGGTGCAGGAACAGCATCCGGGAGCCCCGCCGCCTTTTATGGTACAATTGGTCGGACTGACCAAAGAAACAAATCTTTATGGTGGCGCATTTAATGTCTGCCCTCATGCAACGATTGATAAAATAGATAAAACAGATCTTGTCATCATTCCGGCGATCAGCGGCGACTATGCCACTGAAATAAAACGAAATCAGGCAGTTCTTTCCTGGATAACAAAACAGTACAAACAGGGAGCGGAGATCGCCAGCCTCTGTACAGGGGCATTTTTATTGGCGGCCACGGGCCTTCTGAAAGGGAAAAAAACGGCCACCCACTGGATCGCCTTTGATGCATTCAGGAAAATGTATCCAGAAATAGAATTGGTGAAATCCATTGTACATGAGGAACAGGGCATATGCAGCAGCGGTGGCGCCTATTCATTTCTTAACCTGATTTTACACCTGGTTGAAAAATATGTGAATCATGAAATGGCGGTACAGTGCTCAAAGATTTTTGAAATTGAAATAAACCGCCACAGCCAGGCATCCTTTTCCATCTTCAGCGGATTTAAAATGCATGAAGACGACGCTGTGATGCAGGCTCAACAGTTTATTGAAGAGAATTACGCCGACCGGATCAGTGTGGACGAACTGGCGAGCAGGTCACTACTGAGCCGCCGGAATTTTGAAAGACGTTTTAAAAAAGCAACCCAGCATTCCCCCGCGGAATATATGCAGTATTTAAAAATCGAGGCGGCACGAAGACAGCTGGAAAGCTCACGGTATCATATAAACGAAGTAATGTATGCCGTGGGATATAATGATACCCGCGCCTTCAGGTCCACCTTCAAAAAAATAACCGGCCTCTCCCCCCTGGAATACAGAAACCGGTTTCAGGTAAAGACCGCATGGTGACATGCCCATGTTATCAGACATCATGAAATCTTTGAAAGTCTTTATTGCAGGTAGGTTAACTTTGCAGGGAAAATTTATTTAATCCTCAGCATATGAACCGATAGATTAGGATCGTTAATGGACCATTGATGAAAGAAGCCAGCCTCATATTATATAAATCGATGATCGGTGAGATGAACGACTGTCTCTCGCGGAATGAAGATATACGTGCGGCAATCGAGTGTTGCTTCAATGTCGGTCAGTCTTATTCTGCACAGATACAGAAAATGCTGGAGGATTATAAATTTCCTTCTGAAAGAGACGAAATTGATTTTTATAAATCCATTAAACCACTTTTTAAATCACAGCTTGACTATTATAACATGGTCTATCATGCCGAGTTGTTTAAGCCTACGACCAACCCCGTAGAGATGAAAGAGTTCTGGGTGAAAGAACACCAGAAGCTGGACCGTTTCATACTCGATCACACCGATTTTTATGATTATTATAAAAAGGGCGCAACCAATATGGATGAAAAATATTTTCTCACACCAGATCAGTCCATCTATTACGACGATCTGATTGCTGAGTTGCTGGCGCTTGAAAGGTATAACCAGTATACCCAGAATGAATTGTCAAAACTTCTTTGATAAACCCCGCGGTTTTCGCGGGGTATCACTAACCAGGATAATACATTTTAAGGTCTACTCTTTTATCAGCGACTGATTCACTTCGATATCATCACCTTTTACTTTTAACACTTTGATATTACCGGCGTTTTCAATATTAACCATGTATATCGGTTCGTCATAGGCCGATTGGATTTCGTTGACATAGGTAATACGGTAGCCCTCAAATTGATCAGATATCTGCTGCCTGATATTCGTTTTCAGCTCGGAGGGCAGATAACTGACCAGTGTAAACTGCCAGTATCCGCGACTGTCATAAAATACACGGTCCACGGTGTGCTCCCGGTGAAATATGCAATACAGGCTATTGTCCGGCGCCGTGTACCATGCGACGTTTTGAACCTCGGCATAATTTTCTTTGAAATGAGCTTTCGCTCTTTCGCTTGCACTCACAGGTGCCAGTGCGTGATGGGCAGATGTAAAGGTTGAACTGGCATACAACCCGGGTAACATGCAATAAAGACCTGCAAAAAGAATTAACTTTTTCATAATGACTGATTTTTATTTTAAAATGGACCGATTGAAAAAGTGCTTTCAATCATTCTTTCCTTTAGCATGGGTCCTGGAGAAGAGATCGATTCAAAGAAATGTTGAACATTATCTGTTTTATTTGATGCCATCTGTGTGCCAGAATAGTAATTCACTAGATGTCAGTGCGATATTGAAAAAGGGTTAACCCAAATAACTGTTCGATTTTGATACAATAAAATGCAGGCACGTACATATTTTTTGAGTGGGTGCATTGCGCGTCATCGTCTCATCATCGTCTGAGCCGTTGGAAGAAGACATAAAAAAAATCCGTTTGATCGACGGATTTTTTTATTGTTAAGCCAGAAGAAAGGTTAATGCGTATCCGAATACAAGCGGAAATAGAGCGCTTTTCTAAGTGAGATCCATGCTTGTTTCAGGTCGGCTTCGGCCTGTGCTTTATGGCCACCAAAATCATCGGGGGCATTATGCAGGGCCTTCATGGACTTCTCAATATCATGCATGGCATTAGTAATATTAGGATGGCTGGATTCCTCCGCCCGCATCATTTGCGCCTCATTGGGAGCAGGTGGCCGGTTACCGATGATCACTTCAATACTGATCGATCCTCCGGGAGGCTTTTCTGCAAATAAAAAAGAGGCAGATAACAGTGTCAGACAAAGCAAAAATGACAGTTTTTTCATAAAGCATTATTTTATGAAAATGAAACGCAAATTGTAAAAAATAATTGCGGTCTGACAACCCGTTAACAAGGGCTTAATTATTACGCAAAAAAGTAAAGGGACCGTAGAAACAGCCCCTTTTTACCATTGGTTATATGACGCTAGTCAGATAATAGTAAACTTATCATTTTGTCAAGGAAAATCAATAAAATTCGATAAAAGTATCTGACCATCGGCTTAAAAGCCCGATTGGGTCTTTGAAGGGACCTTGCATTTTTTTTGCCGGTTTCTTATCTTGCATGGGAATTCACGGGCCATGACCATTGAATACAGATTAACTGCCGATCAGCTCAGCCATACGGTGGAAAATACCATCCGGGCCTTTGATGAATACAGCCTGAAAAGAAAACCCGACAGCACTGGGCGACAGGTAATTATGGATCGTAGTTGGATGGGAACCTATCATTATTTTATAAGCGAAACACCATACGGTTCCCGACTGACGGTCGAAGCAGTACCGGCCAAAGCGGTTCCCAGGGAAGTACTCCTGGAACATGAAGAGGTATTTTTGAAGAATTTATTTAAAATCATAAGTAAAGAGATTACCATCACACCTGAGATCGCTGCATTGGATCTCTATAAGAGACCTTTTCTGCATTTCGGTGCACAAAATATCATCTGGATGATACTGATTCTCATCCTGGTTTTCAAAACTTTCCAGGGCTGTATGAAGGGCTGACGATCAGCGAAAGGACTACAGGGCTTCGTTTACTCTACTTGTTGAATAAAATCCACATCGACGATCGGTCATTAATTTATAAATGGCAGAAAATCAATGCTTTCAGGATCGGCATTATTTTAGAACCTACTGGTTCAGGTTGCTCCTGTCAATAAACTTAATTAGTAAAGATGTTATAATCAGAACCATTAATCCCCCTATGCAAGCCCCCAGTCACTGGCGGGCTTTTTTTGTTTTTAGCCTTGGGACATACATTGATTTTTCATGTTGGCTGCAAACTTTAGTATAGACTCTTTTCTACTTTGGAATAAATCAAACTATAAAAGTAGGGTTATCCGATTGTTAACAGACTGAGTATTATTTAAAAACCGGCAACGAAAGCCTTATGAACCGGTGAATCCGGTTTTGGAATCGTATCTGAAAAAAAATAGTTGGTGAGGACAGCCTTTGGAGAGTCTGGTTTTGGAACGGTGTCCAGAATGGTCAATACGGTATGTTGTGTGGAATGAAATTTTCCATTGGTAAACGATGAACCAATGATCAGAGATGCAACGCCCACAACAGCAAAACCGGTAAGCAAAACTTTCTTCATTATAAAAGGATGTTAAAAAAGCATGCCAGAGGAAATGGCCGAATCACCGAAGCATATCAGAGAATCACAGATTCCATAATCCCTGTTTTATTGAAAATAAACCGGAGGTCTTTCTTGAGTAGTTCAATATCTGCCGTTTTTGTAATAAACTGTAAGGCGCCCAGCCCCTTCGCTCTCTCCAGATCCTCTGGACTATTAGAAGTGGAAAATATGATTACCGGCACCAGAGAGAACCTGGGATCACCATTTAGGATTAAAAGAAATTCAAATCCGTTCATCAATGGCATATTCAGATCCAGAAATATCATATCCGGTGTTTCAGCCCGGGCATACAAATATTGAAATGCTTCCAGTGCGTTATTTGAAATATTACAATGACAGTCTGGTGCAACATTTTCCAATGCTGTCAAAAAAATAAACTGATCGTCATCATCGTCATCAATCAGGAGTATGTATTGATACATTTTCTATCGGGTTGAGGGTAAATAAATGGCAAATGTGGCACCGAGGCCCGGTTTTCCGTCTGCATAAATAAAACCCCTGTGATTCTGAACAATTTTCTTACAAATGGCTAACCCGATTCCGGTTCCTTCATATTCAAAACGGGAATGCAATCGTTGAAATAATTCGAAGATCCTGTCAGCATACTGTGGTTCAAATCCAATGCCATTGTCTGAAAATATTATTTTCCAGTAATGACGTTCATTGCTGATGGTATCCTGGGAATTTATTTCACCCTGTTCCGCCGGACGGGCGCTGATCTGGATCAACGGCGCGGTGCCGGCTGCTTTATATTTAATGGAATTAATAATCAGGTTTGTAAAAAGCTGGTTGATTTGCATGGGCACGCAGGGAATGACCGGCAATGGATCATGCCTGATAATGGCCTGGCTTTCCTCGAGCAACTCACGGATATTATTGCTGGCTTCATCCAGCACAGAATTCAGGTCCGTCATTTCAAAATCCATTCCCCGGGAATTCATACGTGAATAATTCAGCAGGGAACTGATCAGATTCTGCATACGGGTGGATGCCTTGAGAATACGCTGGAAATAATCCCTGGTCACGGCAGGTAATTCTTCATTCGCACCGGTATTGATCAGGTTGCAAAATGTCTGAATTTTTCTCAGAGGTTCCTGCAGATCATGTGATGCGACATATGTAAATGAGCTGAGTTCTGAATTATTCTGGGCCAGTTCAATATTTTTCAGTTCCAGTTCCCTCTGATATTGGAGGATGGTTCTTTCGTGGAGTTTTATTCTTGTCTGGTCAGTAACGATGATTCCGACGGTTGCCAGTTTCGGTTGCAGGGAAGTCAGTGAAATATACACCGGGATGATATTAGCCCCGGCAGATAAGATTATTTCCCCTTTACTTCGTCCATGCAGTGACTCATTAAACAGATTTGCAAATTTTTCTTTTGACTCTTCATGAATAAAGTCACCGATGAACCGGCCGATTACTTTTTCATAAGGGATCCCTATCAACTCAGCAAAAGATGAATTCGTATATACTATCAATCCGTCTTCACTGATATTGACGGCTCCTTCGCCGATTTCTTCAATCAGTACACGGTAAGCGTAATCCCCGCTTTGCAGGGTATATACCTCCGGATGATTGTTTTCATTAACGGCAAATGCATCTACTTCACCTGCACGGATCGCATCGATCAGCTGTTCGGAATCAGCAAGCCTTTCTTCAAGGCTTTCGATTTTTTTCAGTAAATCACCAATGCTTTCGGTCATCATTATTTACTCTTTGATCTTGATTCCAAGGCCCATGATTACTTTTTGGGAATCAGAAAAAGTCCCGACCAGGGTCTTCTTCGGGAGCGGACGGCGCTTAATAAGAGATGGACTAAAAATGATCTGCTGTTCTGATGCGATCTCGGGATGCTTATAGAGGTCGATGATTTCAAGCTGAAATGAATCTTCCAGGAATTCAGAGCATATTTTATTTATATTTTCGATGGCTTCCATGGACCTTGGTGACATTCCAGAAACATAGAGCTGCAAAACCAGCGTGTTATCTGAAACCACCAGGGGTATTTTCTTTTTTGTCATCAGCTTATTTTTTTACTGTTGCCGGACGAATATTTAATCCAACCAGCACTTTTTCCTCATTTGACAGGTCGCCGATAATCTTTCGCAGGGGCACCGGAAATTTTCGAACCAGTGTCGGAATCGCAAATATCTGGTCGCCCTCTGCCAGACGTGGGTTTTTCAGCAGGTCAACGATTTCAATCGTATATTTCCCTTCCAGGTGTTCCCGGCAATATTTTGTTATGTTCTTGAGCGCAAGAATGGATTTTGGCGTCTGACCTGCTATGTATAACCTGAGTTCCCAGATTTCTTTCGGCATAAGAATTCAAGACTGTTAAACCGTTTTTTTTATTTTTATTCCTTTTCCTTCAATGACAAATTCATGGACCTGGTTGGAATGACCCATTCCTCGGGATTTTACGATATTAAGGATACGGGACCGGACATCTTTTTTTTCTTCGTTTGAAACACGAATCCAGGTATCGGACAGAGACGAAACAGCATCCACCGTCAGGTCTTTATCGTCGCTGGATCCATTATGCGTTAAAGAAGTGAACATGGCGTTGATCTGATTTACTTTCAGCATATCCATCAACCGCACCAGCATTGCCCGTACTTCGCTCGAATTGCCAACCGTTACCAGACTGCTGATCGGATCGATGATCACGGTTCTGGGTTTTAATTCATGAATCAGCTTGTGCAAAACCAGCAGATGCATTTCCAACCCCTGCAGGGATGGCCGGGAAGAATGAATAAAAAGTAAGTTGGATTTTACATAAGGCTTCAGATCAATACCGATCGACTTCATATTGCGTACGAGCTGGTCGGGGGATTCTTCAAACGAAAAGAATAATGTTGATTCTTTGCGCTGACAACTGCTCAATGCAAAATATGAAGCCAGTGTGGTCTTCGAAGTACCGGCAGAACCCGATACGAGCACACTGGTCCCGCGGTAAAATCCCTCTTTCTCGAATAACTTATCCAGTCCGGGATGGCCATAAGATAATAGTTCCGACGAAGTTTTATGCTCCAGCTTAAGAGAAGTGATTGGCAGGACCGAAATGCCCGTTTCATCTATCAAAAACGGATATTCATTGGTTCCATGAGTGGAACCCCGGTATTTCACGATCCGCAGGCGTCGCGTGGCAATCTGGTCGATCACACGGAAATCAAGCAGGATCACGCAATCAGATACATATTCCTCCAAACCCTGTCTGGTAAGCGAACTTTCCCCTCTTTCACCGGTAATTATGGTGGTTATACCTTTTTCCTTTAACCATTGAAATAACCGTCTGATCTCTGATCGCAGGATCGCCACATTATCAAGCCCTCCAAAAAGAGATTCAATGGTATCGAGTACAACCCGTTTGGCCCCAATTGAATCTATCGCATGATTTAAGCGTATAAAAAGGCCTTCCAGATCATAGTCTCCTGTTTCTTCAATTTCGCTTTTTTCAATCTGGATATGATCGACCCGTAATTTTCCCTGAATGATCAGTTTATCCAGTTCAAATCCAAGGGAGCGGACATTATCCGTAAGGTCCTTGCTGGTTTCTTCAAAACTCATAAATACGCCGGGCTCTCCGAATTCCGTAATGCCCCTCACCAGGAATTGAACACCCATCAGCGTTTTTCCGCAACCTGCGCTTCCGCATATAAGTGTCGGTCGCCCTTTTGGAAAACCACCGCCCGTGATTTCGTCCAATCCCTCAACGCCGGTTTTGGATTTTGGAAAAACTTCGGGTTTCTCTCGTTTCATTAAAATTTGTTTGTGCATTAAATATATCTTTTTATTCCGTACAAAGAATGTCACGGGTAATCAATTCCATTACGGGGAAATATTTGCTCAGCGTGGCATAGCCGACAAATTTGGGAGAAAATATCGGGTCCGCATACCGGTTATTTTAATTTTATCGACCGGGAGTTCATTTAATTTTTCTGTACGACATTTCGTTTCGTTAAGCCCGCCAGGGCTATCACACCGATGATTCCGAACAAACCCCAGTTGTTCTGAGTGTTTCCATGACCGTTGTATCCGGAAACACGACCCGGCGCAGAAGAATGCATGTTATCTGTCTGGGCCATCGCATTCACAGACATTAGGGACATAAAAAAAATTATGCAGATCAGACGGCATAAGGAATTTTTCATACAGATTCATTTAAACAACCACCCTTTTGCAAGATATATGCCACGTAAAAAAACCAATGTTCAGAAGTTTTTCGTGGCATTCATTTCATCCGCTCAACAGTTTCGATTTTCATTTGACCGAGAAGATATTGATTGGCAAATTCAAGCCTGGACATGCCGCATCCACCGCATATAAGTTGGAATCAGTTCGCGCGACGGATGAATCTTCTATATGAATCTATGCATTTTAGAATGCCGGTATAAAGTTCAGTGAGATGATCAGCGGCAGAAATTATGGTTTCATGGTTTTCAATATTAAAATAACGAACCATAAAAAAACCCACTGTATAGTGGGTTTTTAGTTATAAGCGCAAACCGCAAGGCTTAAAGTGTCTGAATATTTTCTGTTTTAACTTCCTGTTTTTTCTTCTTAGATTTTTTTTGTTCTGCTTTATCGTCCGTCGCTTTTACGGGATTGATGACCAGCGACTTTGTCAGGATCTTACCAGCTTTATGAATGATTCTTTTATATTTTTTTTCATTTATTTTTTTAGGGAACTCAGTCAGGGTTTCAGATAGTTTTCCTTCAATTTTTAATAAGAGGGATTTTTTTAGTGATTTGAGGGAGCTTTGTTTCATCTTCTTTGCCATAACAAATGATTTGGTAATAATTAGGTAACATGAATTTAATTTAAAAGGGAATGATTCCATGTTAATTTTTTGTGGATAAACATGACCCGGTGTTTTATATTAAGCGGATCACAGTCTTCAGAATTAGAAACCCTGCAGCGTAAATTATTGATTTCGTTAGCATTAGAGGATTTGCTTAGTGATGTGCGAACGGTTAATCCGGCTCTGTTTTCTTATCAGCGTCCTTCACAAACGCAGCCCTCCGTGGTGCAGGAGGAATGGCATTCTCTCCTTTGACAGCTTTCCAGATCACTTCGGTAAAGTCATGATCCGGAACCATATCTTCCCGTGAAAGATCAAAGTTTTCGCTTTTTCGCTGCCATGCATTTTCAACAGTATTTACGCTATTGATATCGGTTTGGAGAGGTTTTGCATCAAAAGGCGTCAGATCCGGCCGATCAGAGAAGGATCGCCACAGTGGTTCCGCTGAAGCATCATACTGACTCATAGGAGGAAGGCCAAGTATAAGTTCAATGGTATGAAGGATAGATGTGGTGGAGTACATCGTATGATCAATGAAATGCCGCCTGATATATCCCCCCGCTATATAGGCAGGGCTACGATGGGCATCCACATGATCGGGACCGTCCTGCGCATCGTCCTCCAGAATAAAAACAACGGATTCCTTCCACACCGTGCTTTTGCTGAGATAATCCACAAACATTCCCACGGCCAGGTCATTATCTGCGCAATGCGCAAAAGGAGTCGGCCGACCCTTCTTTAAACCTTCAGTATGATCATTTATGATGCGCAATGTATTCAGATGCGGCAATGCATTGTGTGCAACCAGGGAATCGAAGTCCCTCTTCCACTGGCCCACTCGGGTTGTATCACGGACCCGCTGATCCCAACTGGTATAATAAGTACAGTAATGATTTTTTAAAACGGGAATATTCGGTTTGTAATCATCGGCAAATTCACCATAGGTTCGGTAGCTGACACCCGTCCTCGCACAATAATCCCAGATAAATCCTTTTTTGTTATTTGCGATAGCGCGTGTTCCTTCACCATCATAGGTTCCTCCGCGGTCGCCATATCCGGTCGGCCATGTCTTTTCCAGATAATCAGTTGCATATCCTCCCATGCTCCAGTTATGTCCGTCAGCACTTACCTCTGCATCTACATAAAAATTATCCAGCAGTACAAATTCCCTGGCCAATGCATGCAGGTTGGGTGTAATTTTTTCACCGAATAAACATAAACTACTGTCGCCATTTCCTTCTTTCATGTCGCCCAGCACCTGGTCATAGGTTCTGTTTTCCTTAATGATATAAAATACATATTTGACAGGTGAAGGATCACCGATTCTCATCGGGACCGGATTGCCCTTTGTTCCATTAGCGGTTAATTCCCTGTTTTTGTTATAAGGAGTATTCTCATACACGAGCCTGGAATACATGGACAATTGATCCGGTGCAGGAGATTTGATGATACTGAGTGTACCTTTGAACAGACCTGCGATGTATTCTGATTTCACGGCAGATCTATGGTATGCAATGTTGGCTTTCGCCGTATCAAAGGGGCGATATTCCGGATTCGGAAGTGAGCTGAACCCTTTCCCGTTGGTAACATAAATTTTATTTCCAATTACTTTGACGCCCGTCGGATACCAGCCTACAGGTATAAATCCGACTGACCTGGAAGACCCCGGCATGCTTACATCAAATACGGAAAGACAATTATTATCTGCGTTGGCGATATAAAGTGTTTTGTCATTCTGGCTGAGTGCGACTGCATTGGTAGTGGACCCAACCGCAGAACCCGGATAAAGTGCGGCATCGAGTGTTTCCAGCACCCTTCGCGTTTTTAAATCGACAACGGAAACAGAATTATCATTTGCGTTTGCAACAAATAATATGTGGCCGTTGCCTGACAAACAAAGATCGTTGGGATGATCGCCAACCTGTATACTGTCTGTGATCTTTTTTTCGTGAATATCATATATGAGTACCCGTGCAGCACCCCATATTGAAATATAGAGTTCGGATTTATTTTTTGAAAGCATACAGGTATAGGCTTCCGCAGGTAGAGGAAAGGATTGTATTTTTTTTGTTACCAGATCCACTAAATAGAGGCGGTTATCTTCCTTTGTAACTACGAATAATGTATTCGAACGGTCGTCCAATTGTAATCCTGCGGGAGAAATTTTAACGGGCCAGGGCTCTCCAAGTTTTATTCGGTCGGATTCAATCAGTTTGTTATTTGAAATGCGATATTTTACAATTACGTTATCATTTCCGCCGGAGGCGTAGAGATATTTTTCGTCAGCACTAAAGGCAAGTCCGAGCCAGCTCTTCGGTATGACGACGTCGGAAAGGATTCGGTCGTGCACCACGTCGATCAGTTGGATGGACTGAACACTCTGTCCGTTGTTCGTGACCGCCAGATATTTTCCGGAGGGAGAAACGATGATATTCAGAGGCAGATCACCCAGTTGCAGCGACCTGCCAACGGGTGTCAGACTCCAGCCATTGGGTAATTTGATTCGGGGTGCCACGCTGTCTTTCTGTGCAATTCCGGTTTTGAACAGAACCAAAAAAAAGAAAACGAGGGATAATAATTTCATGCCTGGATTTTGCTTTCAAACCTAATGGTTTGGTTTTTTCAGAATGTTTATATAGCCGGACCGACTTATATGGGCGTCCTTGCGTTCGCCAAATTTATAAGATAATGAAAAGACAACGCGGGATCCGATATTAATGAATTAAAAATTATGCCGGCTGAGTCCCGATTCTAATTGCCAGGTAATTAACTTATATACAGATAACTATACTGTTTAATATTATATAATGTATAAAAACCCGCCGTAATTGATATTCTGGCAATCATTTTGTATTATACGTCGTAATCCAATCCTAAAAACTATGAAATCCAAGATCCTTAAAACCACGGGAGCCATCCTGCTCGTTATAATTGTCCTGATATGGACAGCGCCTTATCTCTTTCAGGGTAAAATCAACCGTCTAATAAAAGCTCAAATCTCAAAAGACTTCAGGGCCCACGTCAGTTTCTCCGGCTCCGATATTTCACTCTTTTCGCATTTCCCGGATGTTTCTATCGGAATCAATCATGTAATGATTACATGCGTAGGTGAATTCCAGGATGATACCCTCCTGATAGCAAAACAGTTTGATATGAGCTGTGATTTGAAGAGCCTTTTCTCAGGTGACAGTATCCGGGTTCATTCCATGAGCATAAATGACCCGCGTTTTCATCTGGTCGTCAACAAACAGGGTCACCACAATTGGAATATCATCAAAACTGTTCCTGATATCTTCGATCATCTAGATTCTTCCGAAAGGCATTTTTACCTCGACATGAAACGATATGCTATACACAACGGATATGTAGATTATCAGGATCAGAACGGGAACCTGCGTGTTGTCATCAACAATCTGGAACACGAGGGCACCGGTCAATTTTCTTCTGAATCATTTACACTGAATACCAGAACAACATCCGACGCCGTTGACTTCGATTTCGAAGGTAAGATCCCGTATCACGTTACGGTTAAATCCAAAATCGATATGGCTTTTCGTGTGGACAAAAAAACACATACCTGTTCTTTTAATACCGACAAGGTTTTTTTAAACGATCTGGTATTACATACTGAAGGATTTTTCGAATGGATCAACGACAGCAGTTTTAATATGAATATTCGTTACAAAGCACCTTCGACCAAATTCAAAAATCTCCTGTCCATGCTGCCCTCAGTGTATCAGAAAGATTTTGCAGGCCTGCAATCGAGCGGGCAGATAAATCTGAACGGCTTTGTGAAAGGAAGATATGATGAAAAACATTTACCGGCTTATCATACCAATCTGTTTGTGCTGAACGGATATTTTAAATACGCTGACTTGCCGGCGCCGGTTGAGAATATCAGGTTTGGTCTGCAGGTAGATAACCCTGATGGTTCGCCGGATCATTTAACTATAAATATTCCGGAGGCACATGCAGAAATCAATTACGATTCACTGGATATGCGTATCCTCGTAAAGAATTTAAACACGAAACCATTTATTGATTTTGCCCTGGCGGGTAAAATGGACCTTTCCAATTTTTCCAAATCGTTTAAGTTGGCATCCGGCACACGTCTGAATGGAATGTTAACCGTCAATGTTCACGCAAAGGGAGATATACCTGATATGGAAAACCATAAAAAAGATCCGTTCGATGCGGGCGGAGATTTCAAGCTCGAAAATTTTTCCTATTCATCAAAAGGATTTCCGGAAGGCATCGTCCTGGATCAGCTGCTTATGGAGTTCAATCCGAAAAATGTTTCGGTAAAAGAAATGAAGGGCGTATACCTGTCAACACATCTGGGTGTCTGCGGCAAACTGAACAATCTGTTTGATTTTGCGCTGAGGAACCAGCCGCTGAGTGCATCGGTTGATTTGAAGACGGATGAATTGAATCTCAGGGAATGGATCAACAATAATAAGCATAGTTCTGCTCCGCCAGGAACTAATACAATATTTGTTGTACCTGATAATATAGATTTCACAGTACATGCGGAAGCGACGCAGTTTCATTTTGACAATCTGGATTTGCAAAATCTGACCGCTAACCTGTCGGTATCGGATCAAACGGTACACCTTCTGGATGTAAAAGCGAATGGACTCGATGGTAATATCATACTTGATGGAACCTATTCCACATTGGAAAACAAAGAAAATCCCGACTTTGCATTTAATTATGATGTGAAAGCGCTGGATGTACAAAAAACTTTTTTTGCATTCAATACCATCCGGAAAATAATGCCCGTTGCCAAATTCATATCCGGAAATATCAATGCGCACATGAGCCTCAGCGGCCGTTTAAATGATGACATGACGACAAATCTCGGGACCCTTTATGGCGAAGGTCAGGTAGAACTGCTCGCCGGAACGATGAAAGATTTCGGTCCCATGGATAAATTGTCACAATCTCTCGACATTACTGAACTGAAGGATATCCCAATGAAAGAAGTCAAATCTGATTTTTCTTTCAGATCGGGTAAGGTGGCCGTGTCGCCATTTTTTGTGCAATCAGGAAATATGGAAATGGAAATCGGGGGTAGCCATGGTTTTGATCAGTCGGTTGATTATGAGATCAGTTTCAAAGTTCCCCGAAGCCAGTTGGGAAATAAGGGCAGTAACTTTGTGAAGCATGTGGTTGAACAGGCTGCAGTGAACGGCATCCCGGTTAAATTGAAGGATGCAGTCAGCATGAACATCCAGATCTGCGGGACGATCAATAGTCCGGATGTGAAAGAAGATATGGATGCCATGGTGGATCATGCCGCAACAGATTTGAAAAAAGAAATCGATGATTTTGTAAATGCCAAACTGGACAGCGCCAGACAGATATTGCACAACCCGTTTCCACCTGCAAAAAAGACTTTATATGTGCAGGCCGGTTATAAGCCAAAAGCGGTTGTAAAGACAAAAAAGCATTCAAAATCCGCCCATAAACATTCAGCATCCGCGAAGACAAAAAAGAAACATAAGAAGCAGGTGAAACACTACACTTAAACAAGTATGGAAGTATGGAAGACTGGAAGTGTGGAAGTATATTGTTTTAGGGTGAATCGAAATAATTTTAATCTGCGATTAAAGCAGGGAATGTTAACTTCAGTATTATTTGCAAAAAAATAATACATGATAAAAGCATTTTTGCCCGGCTTCATATTACTTAGTTTATCAGCTCAGGCGCAGCGCGCAGATTCTTTATACATGGAAGCAGCGATCTTAAAATTGAAGCACGCCAGGGAGTATACAATCAAAGTAGCGCAGATGATGCCTGTCGATAAATATGGTTTTAGACCTTCTCAGGAAGAAATGAGTTTTGACCAACAACTCTTGCATATCGCACAGGCAATGCAATATCTCTGTAAGACGTATCTGAACGGATCGGCCAATATGATTCAGGTTCCTGATTCCAATTTGAATAAAGAAGCCACCATAAAAGTTTTAAACACGGTGTACGACTATGCAATCGCTACGCTGGAGAATTTTGATCCGGGCCGGTTATCCGATACCATATCTTTTTTTATCAAACCCA